>Ga0074045_10000238_pt1 | contig 52701 bp, 42 predicted proteins | sample BogForMeECP23OM2_FD_94442 | JGI IMG/M metagenome (GOLD analysis project Ga0074045, IMG submission 94442) | Bog forest soil microbial communities from Calvert Island, British Columbia, Canada - Bog Forest MetaG ECP23OM2 | ecosystem: Environmental > Terrestrial > Soil > Wetlands ... | reverse complement strand
GCGGTGAACCCGGTGACCAACAGGGTGTATGTGCTAAACGGCGATCCAAATGGAACGGTCACCGTGATCGACGGCATTCCCGCTTCGATTGCCCCGGCAATCGCGAGCGCGCCGCGGTCGCAGACCGTCAACGCGGGGTCGCCCGTCGTCTTCAACGCGGCCGCGAATGGCAGACCGATGCCGTCCTATCAATGGTCCCGTGACGGCGTTCCCCTCTCGGACGGGAGCGGCATATCGGGGTCCGCCGGGCCAACGCTCTACCTCAGCGGCGCGACGGCGGCGGATGCCGGGGCCTACACCGTCACCGCGACTAGCAGCGCGGGCAGCGCGACGAGCGCCGCGGGCGACCTGAGCGTGGTCAGCACAGCCAGTCCGGGACGCATCATCAACCTCTCCACCCGCGCCTACGTCACGACGCCGTTCGCTGCGGGGGGCACCGACGTACTTATCGCGGGCTTTGTCGTCGGTGGCCAGGGAACGGAACCGCTTGTCCTTCGCGGAGTCGGGCCGGCGCTGTCCGGCTTCGGGGTCTCCGGGGCCCTGGCCATGCCGAGCCTGGCGCTCTACGACTCGGCGAGCCCGGCGAGGCTCATCACGAGCGACACGGGGTGGCAGGCCCCGCCCTCGGCCCCGGCCGCCCCCTGGTCAGGGGTCGTGACGCCCGCCGGCGCGACGGCGGCCGATTTTACCCAGGTGGGAGCTTTTGCCCTTGCCCCGGAATCCGCCGACTGCGCGGTGAAGATCTCGCTGCCCGCGGGCGCCTACACCTCGCAGATCAGCGCGGCCAACAGCGGAACCGGGGTCGCGCTGGCCGAGATCTACGATGAAAGCGGAGGCGGCCCGGGCGCCCAGCTTGTCAACATATCCTCCAGGGCCTTTGTCGGCGCAGGGGACCTCGTGATGATCGCGGGATTTGTCATATCCGGCTCCAGCGCGCAGACGGTCCTCATCCGCGCGTCCGGGCCCGCTCTCGGGGCGTTCGGCCTTCAAGGCACGCTTCCCGATCCGCAGCTCCTGCTCTTCGACGGCAACAGGAACCTGGTCGCCTCGAACGCGAAATGGGGAGGCAGCCCCCAGATAAAGAGCGTAGCCTCGCTTGTGGGCGCATTCGGCTGGACCGACCCGGCGAGCGCGGACTCCGCGCTCCTCGTCACGCTTGCGCCCGGCAGCTACACGGCCCAGGTCAACCCGCTGACCGGCGACGGGGGCCTGGCTCTCGTCGAGATCTACGCGGTGCCCGGGCAGCAGCATTGAGGTCAATCCGAAGGCCGCCTGCAAGCGGCCCAAGGCGCGATCCTTGGGCGGGGACCGGGCGGACGCGGCTTTTCCGAAGCCGCCTCCAGCCGGGCCGCTGCCGCCCCGTCAGTCCTGCCGCGGAAGGGTGACCCGGAACACCGTCCCGTCCGGCCCCGTCGAGAGCAGCACCATTTCCGCGCCGATCTGGCGCGCGAGGAGCCTGCTGATGGCCAATCCGAGGCCGGAGCCGCCGGCGCGCCCCGTCCGGCCCGGCTTGAAGAGATTCTTCTGCACGGACTCCGGGATCCCGGGTCCCTCGTCACGCACGGTGAGCACGATGGCCCAGCCGGCGTCCGCAAGCGTCACGGACACCTTCCTGCCCGGCTCCGTGGCGATGATCGCGTTCTGCGCAAGGTTGTTGACCATGAGGCACAGGAGGCTGCCGCGGTGGCTGTCTATCGTGGCCTCAAACCCCTCGTTCACCTCCAGCGTCACCCCCCTCTCGGCGGCATAGGGCCCGTTCCTGTCGCGGATGGTGGCCGCAAGATCGCGGCCTGTGAGCTCGTAGCTTGCGTTCGCGTTGGTGTCGCCGAGCAGCTCGACGGTCTCCCTTATCATGGTCTGCAGGCGCTCCGTGTAGCCGGCCGCCGACTCCCAGGCCGGGTTCGACGGATCGGCGTCCCGGCTTGCCACGACGGCGCGCAATCCCTCGACGGACCCCTGCAGCCCGTGGATGAGATGCGAGGCGATCTGGCCGACGGCCGACGCCTTCGACGAGAGCGTGAGCTCGAAGTTCGCGCGGGTGAGCCTCTCGTTGCGCTCCGCGATGGTGCGCTGCGCGCGCTGGACGCTGAACGTGGCGCCGGTCACCACGATGGCGATCAGCACGGTGCCGACCAGGAGAGTGACGGCGGTCTGGCGGTCGATCCGGCCGTCGATGACGGCGAGCTCGCGCGAGAGCGGCCTCGCGTCGATGAAGTAACGCACGAATCCGCGCACCGACGAAGGGGCGGGGCCCGGGAGCGGCAACAGGACCTCCAGCACCGGCGCCTGGCGCCCTTCCGGGGAGACGTTGGCAAAGTACTGGTCGAGCGGGAACGAGGGATGGTACCTGCTGATCGGCGCGCCCCTCAGCAGCCTCAGGTAGTCGTCCGTCGGCAGCTCGACGAAGAGCTGCGTCGCCGGGACGGACTCGATGGTGTTGCCGTCGCCGTCAAAGATGGCGACCGCGAGCATGCCCCTCTGCCGGGCGCTTCTGAGAAGGGCGGTCAGCGGCGTGAGCGGGTTCGAGCCAACCCCCGCCTCGCTGTCGGCCATCTGCTGGAGCGCCATCGGGTAGAGGACCGCGGCGTCCCGCTCGATTATCTTAAGGTGGATCTCGTCGCGGAGGTCCGAGCGGAACCAGATCACGAGCGCCGAGAGGATCGCGGCGAGGAGGACGCCGATGCACAGTGCGGCGATCGGGTAGCGCGGGGCGGGCCCCGCCCTCGGCGGCGTGCTGGACATTGCCGTGGTCAATTGACCCTCTCTCCGTCCGGCAGGGGGAGGTCCAGCCGCTCGACCCCGGCGTCGAAAAGGACGCGGCGCTGCCCCGGCGACAGCCCCGGCATCAGCGCCGCCGTGCGGTAGTCCTGGAACTTGTCCCATATCTCCTGCTGCTGGCGTGCGGTCTCGAAGTCCTTGAGCAGGTCGTTTATCGACTTCCGGTCTGGGGGTCCGTTGGCGGCGCTCACATAGGCCCCGAGGCTCTCGCGAATGCCGGCCTCCTCCCTGTTCAGCGCGCCTATGAGCTCGCCCTGCAGTCGGTCGAAGTCCGCGACCGAGACCTGCAGGCTTGAAGGCTGGACCTCGGTCGTGCTCGCGCCGTCGTGCAGCCAGGCCTGCGCGCCGGCCGCGAGGTCGTCCGGTCTCGTCTGGGGCGGGGGCGCCTGGCCCGGTCCAAGGGACGGAGTGGGCGCGGCAAGCAGTGCTCGCAGCGTCCTGAGCAGCTCGACCTTGTGCTTGCGGTAGGCGGATATGCGCTCCGTGAGCTCGGCGGGAAGCGCCGGCGGCGGCGGCGGGCCGCTCGGGTTCGGGAGGGCGGCCAGGCCGCGGCGGATCTCCTCCGCCATCTCCTCCAAGGCTGCGATCCGGGGCGCCTGCTCCGCGGCCAGATTCCTCAGGGCCTCCCTGCGGGCGTCCAGGCTGGAATCGCCGCTGCGCTGGAGGCCGTCGCGAAGCTCCGCCTTGAGGGCGTTCCTTGCCGACAGGAAATCGTCAAGTTTCCGTTCGAGCTCCGGCTCCAGGCCGGCCGGGACCAGTATCCGTGCCGGTTCCGGGGGAAAGCCGATCAGGCGCAGCCCGGTGGCGGCCCGGGTTCCCGGGTGGCCCGCGCCGGCCCCCTCCTCGAGCTCCACAGCCGCCTCGCAGAGCAAACGCCGCTGGGCGAGGGAGAGCCCCTCCTCGCAGAACGCGGCGCCGCGGATGGCCTCAGCCTCCTTGCGCTTCTCCTCCGGAGCCGTCGGCGCGTCGCGCACCGAGTGCACTCGCCACGCCGACTTCTCGCTCAGGCCGGTATGCTCCGCCGGATTCCCGAACACCCCGCTCGGGCGCAGTTCCAGGCGAAGCTGCTCGGCCATTGCCTCCAGCTCGGCGACGCGGGGCGCCTGGATCGCCGCGAGGGCCGCAAGCTGGAGCTCCCGCGACTTGGCGTCGAGGTCCTTCAGCGCCTGTATCCGCGCGCGCAGCTCGCCCTGGAGGGCGAGCTTCGCGTCGAGGTAGGCGACGATCCGGGCACGCAGCGGCCTCGGGAGATCGCCCGAGGCGATGCGCGTGCCAAGGAACGGATAGAAGGCGTCGCCGGCAAACGGCGCGAGTTCCGGGGGCGCGGGCGGCCCGGAGCCGAGGGGCGCCACCAGCGGGATCTCCGATTCCAGGGGTGGGGGGACCGGCGGAAGGAAGATGACCTCGGACACAGGACGGGAACCCGGCGGATAGAGGAAGTGCGTTGACGAGAGGTCGCTCATGAACCGCACAGGATCGAACCTGTCGCGCGCGAACCAGGGAATCTCGGGGGGCGCTGCGCCTTGCTGCGCGGACTGGCTGGGGGAAGGTTCCCCGCTGGCGGCCTGCCCCCGTGCCTGCGGTTCGGCGGCAAGGGCCGACAGCAGCACCAGGATCATCGTCCGGTGGGGACGGGCAGGGAGTCGCGCCGTGGATTCAGCCATCTTTATTGGAGTCTTGGGGGGCCTTGATGCCGGCCGGGGATGGCCGAAGCTTGCATCTTTTGCATCGGGAGTGCCACCTTGATCCCCATTGACTCAACGCATTGCAGGCAAGCGTGTTAATTAATTCCTGGGGCTCCCGCCGACGGCCGCCGCTCCCGAGAATGGGTGAGCGCGACCCGTTTCGGATGTTTTGAATCGCGCCCACCAGCCGACACCCGGCCTTCTTGCGCCGGACCGGCCGCCGGTGAAGCCGCTGCTACTTCCGGGGTATTTTTTCGCTGAGGCGGTAGCGCAGAAACTCCCTTGTCACGCCAAGTCGCCGGGCGGTGGCTGAGATGTTGTGCTTCGTTTCCCGAAGGACCTCGTTGACCAGGTCGGCGACCACGGAGTCGATCGAGAATCCCTCCTCCGGAACCCGCCAAAGTGGATTGCGCCAGCCGGTCGCCGCGACAGGAGGCGGATCCCCGAGGCTCTCGAAGTCCAGCTCCTGCCCCCTGGCGAAGATCACCTCGCTCTCAATGACATGCGCCAACTCGCGGGCGTTTCCCGGCCAGCGCTGCGCCATGAGGCGCGCCTCGCCCGCGGGCGAGATCGAAACGTCCTTGCGCCGGTGCCGCCGCGCGATGCGTTCAAGCAGGTGCCTGGCCAACGCGATGATGTCCGGGCCCCGGTCCCGCAGAGGGGGGAGCTCGACGTGGAGGAGGCGGAGGCGGTGGAACAGGTCCTCGCGGAAATCGCCGCTCTCGACCAGGCCGGAAAGCGGCTCGTTTGAGGCCGCTATCAGCCGCACGTCGATGCGGATCTCCCTGGTCGCGCCAAGCCGCCTTATCGCGCCCTCCTCCACGGCGGTAAGCACCTTGGCCTGGGTCGGCGCGGCCAGCGTCCCGATGTCGTCCAGCAGCAGCGTGCCTCCGTCGGCCGCCTCGAAGAGCCCGATCCGCGCGGTCCTTGCGTCGGTGAAGGCTCCGCGCTCGTGGCCGAAGAGCTCGGACTCGGCCAGCGTCTCCGGCAGGGCCGCGCAGTTCACCTTGATGAACGGCCGGGGGCCGCGGGGTCCCGATCGGTGCAGCCAGCCGGCGAGGAGGCTCTTCCCGGTCCCCGTCTCGCCCTCGATCAGGATCGGGGGCAGGCCCTTCTCGAGCCTCCGGTCTGTGGCCAGGATCGTCTCGAGCTTTCCCCGGACGCCCGCAAGGCTATCGCCGAAGAACAGCTCGTCGCCGGCGCCCGGCGAATGCTCGCTGGCCCGGAACTCGTCCCGCCGCGCCACGCCCCGCTTCTCGCGGCAGCGCAGGAACGCGATGGGCAGCTCGGCCGGTTCGAACGGCTTCGAGAGATAATCCCCCGCGCCCTGGCGCATGGCCTCAACGGCCTCCTTGACGCCGCCGAAGGCGGTCATGACCACCACGCCGGTGTTCTCCGAGAACGCGCCCTTGCGCAGGAGCTCAAGCGCATCGCCGTCCGGCAGGTGAAGGTCGACCAGCGCGAAATCGAAATGCAGCCCGGCAAGCGCCCTCCGCGCCTCCGCGATGGTGGAAACCTCCGTGACCTCCGCCCCGAGGCCCCGCAGGTGCGCCGCTAGCCGCCTCCGGAGAACGGAGTCATCCTCAAGCAGGAGGACCTCGCTCCCGGCGGGCGGCTCGGCGTGTGCGGCCATGGCTCCGGCAATGCGAGCGATCCACGTGCGGGCATCAACACTAATCGAAACAACCCGCTCCCTCGGCCCGATGCCCGCGTTGGTTGCCTACATCCAATCGAAATCCTGGCCGTGACCAAACGTGGGTGTGCGCAACCACAGAAGAAAGTCGCAATTCGCGCGGACAGCCATACCATGGTCGCTACATCCGCTCCCCTAACGCTTTAGCCTAAGTTTGCGGGCGCTGGCACGGAGCGTGCACTAACAGATTCGGCGGCATTTCCCCGTGCCGCTCAAAAAGCCCGCTCCAGCTTTGTCCCAAGCATGAAAGCACCCTTGTTGCGCCACGCCCGAATATTCGCGCCGCTCTGCCTCGTGGCTGCGCTGGCCGCCGCGCCCGACGCCGATCCGCTCAAGTCCGGCGAGAAGGCGGCCAGCGAATGGATACGGACGCGCCTGGAGACGGCGCGCCTCGAGAGCGAGTGGCTTTCGGAGCGGCCGCTCCTAGAGTCGACCGTCGACGGGCTCAGGGAGCGGGCCGGGTCGCTGGAGGAGAAGCGCGACCACCTGATGGCCAAGACCGCGAAGGACCGCGAGGACGCCGACTCGATGAGGGCGAAGAACAAGGCCGCGGCGGACGACCTGAGCAGGGCCGAGGCCCGGCTGAATGCCCTGGTGGTGAAGCTGACCGAGCTTCGCCCCATGCTTCCTCCCCGCCTGTCGGCGGCGCTGGAGCTGCCTTACCGCAGCCTCGCCAATCCCGGCCTCAGCGTCGGCGAGCGCATGCAGCTGGCGATCACGGTGCTTAACCGCTGCTCGCAATTCAACCGCACCGTGACCTGCGGTGAAGAGGTCCTCGCGATCGAGGGCGAGCAGGGTGCAAAATCCCTGGAGGTGATCTACTGGGGCCTCAGCCACGCCTACGCGCTGGACCAGGCCACCAGAAGCGCGTGGTACGGCTCGCCCGGGCCCCGCGGCTGGCAATGGGAACCCCGGCCCGATGCGGCCCGGCCGGTTGCCAGGCTGATCGCCGTTTACAGCGACAAGGCCGACCCGGATTTCGTGGCCGTGCCGGCATCGCTCGGCCGGCCCCTGGCGGTAACCCCTGGAAAATAAGGCCGTATGAAGACACGACTCCTCACGGCGCTGACCTCGGTTATCCTCCTGGCCTCGGCGGCCGCCGCCGCCGAGACGTTCGACGAAGCTGTGAACCGCGCGTCGGCGGCCTACGGGGAGCGGCTGCGCCGGGCCGCGGACGAACTGAACAGCACCCGCAAGCGCGTCGCCGAAGAAAAGGCCCCTTTGCTCAAGGAGATGCGCGCCGCGGAAGACCGGATTGTCACGGCGCAGAGCCAGATCGAGCGCCTCGAGACGGGCCAGGACGATTCGACGGAGCAGCGCAGGAAGCTGCTGATGGACCTGGACGGCGTCCGCAAGAACACGGCCTACATCAGCACGCTCGCCCACGACGGCCTTGTGGCGTTCGAGGACGCCCTTGCGCCCGGCGAGGGCCAGCTCCTTTCCGACCGGCTGCAGGCGCTCAGGCAGAACCTCGACGACTCGTCGGCCGTTCCGAACGGCCAGTCCGCGGTCGACGCGGCCGAGTTCCTGCTCGAACAGACGCGGCGCGAATTGGGGGGCTACTCCGCGGCCGGGAGCTCGCTCATCGCTGGGAGCAACCAGGTTTTCAAGGGCACCTTCGCTTTTGTGGGGCCTGAGACCTATTTCACGTCGGAGGAGGGCCGCCACTCCGGCACGGTGCGCCCGCGGGCTGGCTCCGCCTACCCCGTGACCTACGAGCTGGCCGAATGGAAGCCCGAGGAGGCCTCGGCATTCTTCCAGGGGAAGACCGGGACCATCTTCGCAGACGCCTCGGGAGGGAAGGCCCTGCGCCTGAGGGAGACAAAGGGTTCGCTCCTCGAGCACATCCAGAAGGGCGGCCCCGTGGCCTATGCGATCATAGGCGTCGGGCTCCTGGCGCTGATCATGATCGCGCAGAAGATCAACGACATCACGCGGCTCGCGGTTGACGCCCCCCCTGAGATCCGGGCGTTCCTCGAGAACGTGGCCGCCGGCTCGTGGTCGAAGGCGGAGGAATCCGCAAGGCTGCTCAAGCCGCCGTTGCGCGAGCTCTTCATGACGGGCCTGCAATATGGCGACAGCCGCAAGGAGATCCTCGAGGAGCATCTCGAGGCCGTGCTGCTGCGCCAGAGGCTTCATTTCGAGCGGCGCCTGCCGCTGCTTGCCGTCATCGCCACTGCCGCGCCGCTCATGGGCCTCCTCGGCACGGTGGTGGGCATGGTAAGGACGTTCGCCCTGATCACGGTCTTTGGGACGGGCAACGCGGGCAAGCTCGCCAGCGGCATCTCGGAGGTGCTCGTCGCGACGGAGCTCGGACTCGTCGTCGCCATTCCGACCCTCATTGCGCACGGGTTCCTGGCGCAGCGCATCCAGAAGAACCTCTCGCTGCTTGAACGGTACGCCCTGGAATTCGTGACCGCGGTCGAGACCGCAAAGGCCGCCGGGAAGCAGGTGAGCGCATGAGGGCGCTGGTCGAACTCGTCGCGAAGGGCGGACCCGTGATGATCGCGATCCTCGCGCTGTCGGTCGTACTGTACTCGCGGTGCTTCTGCCTGCTCCTGTCGCTCTGGCGGTCGCGCCGCCAGCTTGACGCCATGGGTTCAGCCGGGGAGGGGCAGCTGCCGCAGCTGCACCGCGCGCGGGAGGAGGCCGAGGCGTCGTTCCGGCAGCAGCGGGTCATGCTGGGGGCCATGATCGCAGCCGCGCCCCTGCTCGGGCTGCTGGGCACGGTGAGCGGAATGGTGACCACCTTTGAGAGCCTGTCGGGGCACACGGCGGAGAAGACGATGGAGGGGCTTGCGCGGGGCATCTCGGAGGTCCTTGTGGCGACCGAGTCGGGCCTCGTCGTCGCGATCCCGGCGCTCCTGATAGTCCACGTGGCGCACCGGAGCCTGAGGAAATACATGCAGGAGCTGGTTCGGATCGAGCAGGGCGTCTGGCTGGACGCCGGCCCATGATCGGCAAGCACACAGGCCGCGGGCGGTTCGAGGTGACCCACATCGACATGGTTCCGATGGTCGACTGCGTCATGGTGCTCGTGATCTTCCTGATGATCAGCAGCGCGTTCATCAACGATCCGGGCATCGAGGTTGAGAAGCCGGATGTCAGCGGCTCGATAAGCGCCGAGCAAAGCGCGCTGCTCATCGCGATCTCGGCGGACAACCGGATCTACTTCGACGGGCAGGAGATCCGGGCCGACCAGGTCGCGGGCCTCATCAAGCAGGCGGCCGCCGGGCGCTTCCCGACGCTCATAATCCGCGGCGATCGTTCCTCAAACCTCGGCGTGTTTGCGGCCGTCTACTCGGAGGCCAAGCGCTCGGGGATCCAGCACGTGGAGTTCGCCACCACGCGGGCCGAAGGACGCTGAAATGAACGCGACGGCAGGAACCCAACCCATTCTCGCGCACAGGACCGGCGCGGCCAGGCTGGCCGACGAGGCGCTTTGCCTTCTGCTCGGCTCCGGCCTCACGCTCGGGCTGTTCATCGGCGTGGCGCATTTCGAGGAGGTGAAGGCGGTGGCGCCGCCTCCGGAGATTGAGGACCTGAGGGCGGCGCCCGCCGTGTTCGAGGCGCCGCCGCCGAAGCCGGAGGAGCGTCCGGAGCAGGCCGAGGTCGTCGCGCCCCTGACCGGCCTCGAGATCGGCTCCACCGACAGCTCGGTGAAGCTCTCGGTCGTGCCGCCCGATCTCGACAAGATCATTCCGCCGGCGGATCTCCCGCCGCGGGCCACGATCCAGTTCGGGCAGCTGCTCTCCGACCTGAAGCCGAAGACCGGCCCGGGGGGCGAGTTCCAGCGCATCTACCAGCAGAACGAGGTGGATCAGGCCCCCGCCGCGGTCATCAAGACGATCGCAAGCGTCTCGCGGCGGATCCGCGAGGACGCGGCCCAGCTGCGCGTCACGCTGGTGCTGGTCGTGGACACGCAGGGAGCGGTGACCAACATCCGCGTGCTCAAGTCGTCGGGGAACGCTACCTTCGATGCCATCGTCCTGCAGTGCGTGCGCGACGACTGGGTCTTCTCCCCCGCGATCAAGAAGGGGAGGAAGGTGCGGTGCATGGTGCAGCAGCTCATCTGGTACAAGTGGCCCGAGGGTTCGAAGTTTTCGATCTAGCCCATGAAACCGTCCAAGCGTCTCCTCCTTGCCCTTCTGGCGGCGGCCTTCTGCGCCGCCGCCGCCGCGTCGGAGCCCAAGGTGGATCCGAAGCGGATCATCAACGAATCGAGCTCCTTCCTGAAGGAGCGCGAGCCGGAGATGTCGGAGGAGGAGTATGCCCTCTACCAGAAGGTGGTGACGATGCTTTCGTCCAACACCGACTTCGCGCTCAAGCTCCTCGAGGCGATGATGTCGGACAAGGAGCAGCCGAGCCCGGCATTCGAGTTCATCCTTGGGAACGCCTATTACGCGGTCGGCATGAACGACAAGGCGGAGGCGAGCTTTCGCAGCGCGGTCAGGCGCTACCCGACATTCCTCCGCTCCTGGGTCAACCTCGGCATCCTCTACTACTCCACGGGAAGGTTCGCCGACGCGATCCCGTGCTTCTCCAAGGCCGTCGTGCTCGGCGACCGCGATTCGACGACCTTCGGCCTCCTCGGGTACTGCCTCCAGAAGGAAGGGGACCTCGTGTCGGCCGAGATGGCCTACATGCAGGCTCTGAGCGGCGACCCGTCGAACGTCGACTGGAAGGAGGGCCTGCTCGGGATCTGCATCGACGGGAAGCAGTTCACGCGGGCCGAGGCACTGGTGACGTCTCTCATCAAGGAGCGGCCGACCGATTCGCGGTACTGGATGGCCTATGCGAACATCCTGTTGTCCGAGAACCGGAAGCTGGAGGCGACCGTGCTGCTCGAGACTGCTGCGGGGGCGGGCGTGGCCAACGTCGAGGAGCTCCTGATGCTAGGCGACCTCTATGCGGAGCAGGGCCTGGTGCCCGAGGCGGCGGACATCTACAGGAAAGTGCTGGTCTCCGAACCCGACGTCGGCGGGCAGAAGCTGCTCCACTACGCGGAGGTCCTCATTTCAAGCGGAAGGCTTGATGACGCGCAGCGGGTGCTGGGCATGATGAAGCCGGAAGGCGCCGGCCGCGGCGCGGTTGAGCTGCACCAGGCCAAGGCGGACCTCCTCGCAGCCCAGAGGAAGTGGCCCGAGGCGCGCCGGGAGCTTGACGAGCTGCTGAAGCTGGCGCCCCTCAACGGGCGCGCGCTCATCAGCCTCGGCCGGGCCTACGCCGCGGAGGATGACATCCCGCGCGCCACGCTTTCGTTCGAGGCTGCGTACCGGATCCCGAGCGGCGCCTATGTGGCCGGCCTGGAGCTGGCCAATATCGAGCTCAAAGACCGGCACTATGCCAAGAGCGCGGAATACCTCCAGAAGGCCTTGAGCATCGAAAGAACCGACGCGGTCCAGGACCTCCTGGCCCGAGTCAAGACGCTGATAGTCAAAGACGACCAACCAAATCCATGAATGCAATCCACATGAGAAGGTCATCCACAGGGTCGGCGGCGGCGCGGGTTGTGTTCACGGCCGCGGCCCTAGCCGCAGTCTCGGCCTGCGCCGAAACCCAGGACGCCGCCAAGACGCACACGCTGTTCATGGGGGCGGACATCTCGGTCGGAAAGGACAAGGATCTCTACCCTGTCCGGGACGTGCACGGCACGTCATGGGTCGTCGACGCGAACGGCCGGACGATGCTCGTTTCCACCAGGGAAGGCCCGATCAACGTCAGGATCACGCCGTCCCTCAAGCTCACGGAGATCTCCGCGACCGTCGCCGACTTCAAGAGCGAGCGCGGCTACAGCTTCGACAACGACCCGGCCACGAGGCAGTCGAGGGGGCTGGCGCGCGCCGCGGACCTGAATGCGGGCTACCAGGCGGCCGTGAGCCAGGCGGCTGCAGTGAATAGTGGCGCCGTCGCCGCTGCGGCAATGGGCATCAACAAGCTGGGAGGAAACGCCGCGTTCGCGCCGCCCGGAGCAACCACGGCGACGCAGAATGTGCTCAACTCCACGGCCCAGACCCTGGACGCGTCGATGAACGCCCCGGGCTCGGACCTGTTCTACAAGGACACGATGGGCAATCCGACGGGCTTTGACGCGCTCGATGTCTCGTTCCATATCTCGTCGGAGAGGCCGCTCAGCAACCCCTATGTCGTGACGGTCACGCGTTTTCATCCGAAGGGCAGCGCTCCGGGCCAGGTGCAGAACCTGGTATACTCCAAGGCGCTGAACCCGATAGATTCGCACGTCCAGAGCGTCCACCTCGTCGAGGGCGGGTTTCCCCCGAATTTCGAGCCGCTGGACACCCAGGTCCACCTCTACAACCGCGGGGAGGAGGTGGCGACGAGCGTGTCGGCAAGGCGCGTGCCGCTGACCCGCGAGGAGGCGTTCGAGTACGTGAAGATGGAGTACGTCGGCGCGCACAAGGGCGACACGCTGCCGCCGGTTCCGACGATGGGGAAGCTCCCCTCCGACCTGCCCAAGCTTCTCGCGGGCGGGAGGTATCGCGAAACCTATTACGTCCGGGTCTCAAAGGAGGGGCTGGCCGACGAGCTGTTCCTGGATCCGTCATGCACGAAGAGGGCCGAGGACCCGTACCTCCAGTCCGTCGTCAGGAGCATCCGGTTCAAGCCCGCGCTCGAGAAGGGCAAGCCGGTGGACGGCGTCGCTCCGCTGAAACTCGGGCAACTCGCCATCTAGGGGTGCCGCCTTGGCCCATGCGCCCGCGCGGCTGGCGATCCCGGGCCCGGGAGGCGCCCGAGGCCGTCCCCGGTGCCAGGCGCACGCGCCGCCCCTAGCCTCAGGCAAAAAGTGACCGGCGCCCTTCCATGGACCTGATAGACACCCACCAGCATCTCTGGGACATCGAGCGCTTCCCCTATTCGTGGTGCGCCGCGGTGCCGGCGCTCAACCGAAGCTTCCGTCTGTCCGACTACGCGGCGGCGTCCGCCGGCCTGGGCATAGCGAAGACCGTGTTCGTCGAGTGCGATGTCGACGAGCCCAACGCCCTCGAGGAGGCGCGGATGATCCAGGAAATCGCGGACCGGCATCCGTCGATCGCCGGCATCGTCGCAAGCGGGCGCCCCGAGCGCGGGGGATTCCGCGCCCACCTTGAGCAGCTGTCCCGGCTCCCCAAGGTGCGGGGCTTCCGCCGCATCCTCCACACCCAGCCCGACGGGCTGAGCCGGGAGCCGCTTTTCGCCGAGAACATCCGGCTCCTGCCGGAATTCGGATACAGCTTCGACCTTTGCGTCCTGGCGAGGCAGCTTCCGATAGCCATCGACCTCGTCCGGAGGTGCCCCGAAGTCAGCTTCATACTCGACCACTGCGGCGTGCCCGACATCAAGGCAGGCGCGATCGATCCGTGGCGCTCCGGCATCGCGGAAATCGCCGCCTGCCCCAACGTCTCGTGCAAGGTAAGCGGGCTGGTCGCCTATGCGGACCGCGACACCTGGTCGGCCGGCGCCCTTCGGCCCTGGTTTGAGCACGTTGTCGAGCAGTTCGGGTGGGACCGCGTCGTCTGGGGCGGCGACTGGCCCGTGTGCACGGCCACGGCGACCCTCGCGCAATGGGTCGAGGCGACGCGCGAGCTCACGCGGAATGCGGGCGAGCCTGAGCGCGCAAAGCTCTTCAAGGTGAACGCCGAGAGGATCTACAGGGTCTAGGTCGGCCCCGTTCGCGCGGGAACCCGGCCCGGCAGGCGGCGCGGCGGTTTCCGCGCCGGAAACGAGGAGGGGAGGGGCCGCCCGCCCCCGGGGTGCGTCACCTTGCGTTGACGCCAAGATAGTTGCCGTAGCCGACGATCAGCGTCGATAGGATGAGGGTCGCGATGCCCGCGCCGATCAGCATGTGGGTGCGGCGGCTGGCGCCCTTCCACTCGCGCAGGATCCATCCCCACATCGTGCTGAAGATGATGATGCTCGCCATGTGCAGCGTCCACGACGAGAAGCGGAACTTGCCCATCTGGGTCTCGCCCATGGTGTAGAAGAAGAACTGCAAGTACCATGTCGTGCCGGCCAGAAAGCAGAACCAAAGGTTGAGCGCCCGCGGGATCCGCGGGTCGGCCGGCTCCCCGGCCTGGGGAGCGGCGGCGGGGCGAAGCGCGCGGCTCAGGTACTGATAGGCCGTCCGGTTGCGCACGTTCAGGGCGACGCACCAGACCAGGTTCGTCGTGAACCCCCCGAGAAGCACGACGACAAGCTTGGGCAGCCCGGTCCAGAGCGGGCCCGTTCCCGCGGCCGCCGACAGCTGGCTGATGGGGCTTCCGGCGTCCAGGCCGTAGGCGAAGAACGAGCTCATGACCCCGGAAAAAGTGGCCACGAGCATGCCCTTCGCGAAACTGAACTCCTTGATCACGGTCCTCTTGCTCTCCTCGGTCATCTCGCGCTCCTTGGAGAGGCCCGCCAGGGCGGCGACCGCGATTCCCGCGAGGCAAACGCCGACGCCCAGAAGGGTGACCTTGCCCGGGCCGCTGGCCGCGATCGCCGCGAGCTGGCCCCTGAAGATGGGAGGGACCAGGGTGCCGAAGGCCGCGCAGTAGCCCAGCGCGACCCCCATGCCGAGGGACATGCCGAGGTAGCGCATCGTCAGGCCGAACGTCAGCCCGCCAAACCCCCACATCGCCCCGAACAGCCATGCGAAAAACAGCGTGCGCGCAGGGGTCCGGCCGAGCACCCCTACCAGGTCATTCGTCAGCGCCAGCCCGAGCGCCCAGGGCGCGATGATCCAGCTGAAGAATCCGCCGACGAGCCAGTATGTCTCCCACGCCCAGTTCCTCACGCGGCGGTAGGGCACGTAGAAGCTCCCGGACGCCAGGCCGCCGAGCCAGTGGAAGCAAACGCCGAGGAGGGGGTTGGGGTTCAAGGTTCCGGGAGCCCTGGCAGCAAGCCGGGAGGCGCGGCGTCAGTGGCGGCGGCGGCGCCAATGGTCGGGCGCCTCGCCGTAGTGTTTCTTGAATGCCGCCGAGAGGTGGTAGGGCGACGCGAAACCGAGGCGCTCGGCGATCGTCTGGAGGCTGTCGGACGAGGTGCCGATCAGCCGGCGCGCCTTCTCGAGGCGCATCTGGCGCACGTACTGGTAGGGCGCGAGCCCCGTGTGCCGCTTGAACTCGCGCCTGAAATAGGAATACGCCACGCCGAGCTCGCGGGCCAGGCGGGGGATCGGCGGGGGCCGGTCCACGGCCTCCGTGAGCAGGCGCTCCGCCTTGGCCACGAAGGCCGTGATGGGGCGGGGGGGCGCGCTCAGCCGGGGCGCCTCGACGACCAGGGCCAGGACGTGCATGGCGAGGGCCGCGGCCTCCGGGTCGAAGCCCGTGGTCGCGCCGCAAAGGCGCGCCTGGACCCTCTCGAGCAGCGCCTCCAGCTCGATCGCCCGCTGGATCGGAACCACGGCGCGAGCCGGGTGGAGGGCCCCCTTCGCGCAAAGGGCCTCGATGGTCCTGCCCTGCAGCTCGACCCATTGCTCCGTCCATCCCGTCCCGGGATCGGGGGCGTAGCGGTGCCAGACGCCCGGGAGGACCACGAGGGCGGTGCCGGCGGAGACGCGGACAAGCCCCGCCGCACTGGACTCAAAGAGCCCGCGCCCCTCCGCGATGAAGACTATCTGGCAAGCGCCCAGGACGCGGCCGATCTCCCAGCTGAAATGATGGTCGGGCGGGTGTCCAGGGGGGGGATATGGCGAGCCGGCAGGGCAGGTCTGCCGGCCGCCTGCCGTGACAGCGATTCCCCAGGCCTCGGACTCGGGCATGTTGACGAGATAGCGGCGGTAGTCGGGGGGCGCGCGCATGCAGGGTCAATTTGTGAATGATAGAGGTCAGCCCGGGCATCCCAAGTCAAGTTTCAATAGGGTAAACCCAATCCCCTTGAAGTCCATGACGAGCCATGGGGTGTGTCAGAAACTGCATTGAGCTCCGGTCCAAAGGCGTGCAACCTGCCGGCATGAACCCCACCGCATACCCGGCCGCCCGCGAAACGTACGCCGCGGTCGACGTCGACACCGAGGCCGCGCTCGCGACCCTGGCCGCGACCCCCGTCTCGATCCAGTGCTGGCAGGGCGACGATGTCGGCGGGTTTGAGCGCCCGGGCGCCACGCTCGAGGGCGGGGGCATCCAGGTCACGGGAAGCCATCCGGGCAGGGCCCGCTCGATCGACGAGCTCCGGCGCGACCTCGACGTCGCGTTCGGACTCATCCCGGGGAGGCACCGCGTCAACCTTCATGCGATCTACGGCGACTTCCGCGGCAGGACCGTCGGGCGCGACACGATCGGCCCGGAGCACTTCGCGAGCTGGATTGAGTGGGCGGGGTCGAGGAGGGCCGGGCTCGATTTCAACCCGACCTTCTTCTCCCACCCCCTGGCGGCGGACGGATTCACCCTTTCGCATCGCGACCCGTCGGTGCGCAGGTTCTGGATCGACCACGCCATCGCATGCCGCCGGATCGCGGCGGCGATGGGCCGCGCCCTGGGCACGCCCGCGGTTACCAACGTGTGGATCCCCGACGGCTACAAGGACGTGCCCGCCGACCGGAGGGCCCCGCGCGAGCGCCTCGTGGCGGCCCTTGACGCGGTGTTCGCCGAGCGGATCGACCCGGGCCTCCAGCTCGACGCCGTCGAAAGCAAGCTGTTCGGGATCGGCTCGGAGAGCTATGTCGTCGGCTCGCACGAATTCTACCTCGGCTACGCCGTCACCCGGCAGAAGACCATCTGCCTGGACATGGGGCATTTCCATCCGACCGAGTCCGTGGCGGACAAGGTGAGCTCCATGATGCAGTTCGTGCCGGGCCTGCTCCTTCACCTGAGCCGCGGCGTCCGCTGGGACAGCGACCACGTCGTGCTGTTCGACGATCCGACCCGCGCCGTCCTCGAGGAGGTGGTGCGCGGCGGCTACCTCGGGCGCACCCACATCGGCCTCGACTACTTCGACGCCAGCGTCAACCGCGTCGCGGCGTGGGTCATCGGGGCGCGCAGCGCCCTCAAGTGCCTCCTCGCCGCGCTGCTCGGACCCACGGCCCGGCTCCGGCAGTCGGAGGACTCCGGGGACTTCACTGCCCGCCTCGCTCAGGCCGAGGAGAGCAAGACGCTGCCGCTCGGGGCCGTCTGGGAGGAGCACTGCAGGAGGCTGAACGCCCCGGCCGACGGCGCCTGGTATCCCGAGGTCCAGCGCTACGAGCGGGACGTGCTTGGCGCCCGCCCTTAGTTTTCCCATGAAACGAGCCTTCAAGCATGTGAGCTACGCATGGGACGAGGCCCGGGCCTCGTCCCTCGACCCGTTGGGGCGCCTTGTCTACCGCTCCAACCTGCTCGGCAGCGACCGGCGGATCACGAACTCGGGCGGCGGCAACACGTCCTCCAAGCTGCTCGAGGACGACCCGCTGAGCGGGCCCCGGGTAGAGGTTCTCTGGGTGAAGGGCTCGGGGGGAGACCTGCGCACGAGCACGAGGGAGAACTTCTCTTCGCTGTACCAGGACAAGCTGATCGGGCTCAAGGGCGCGTACGCCGCGCGCCCCGACAAGGGGCTCAAGTCGCCCGCCGAGGACGACATGGTGGCCATGTACGCCCACGCGACCTTCAACCTGAACCCGCGGGCCCCGTCGATCGACACGCCGCTGCATGCCTTCCTGCCCGGCCGCCACGTCGACCACATGCATCCGAACGCGATCATCGCGGTCGCGGCGTCCGCCGACTGCGAGCGGCTGACCGGCGAGGTCTTCGGGGGCGAGATGGCCTACGTCCCCTGGGTGCGCCCGGGGTTCGAGCTCGGCCTGATGATGCAGGACATCGTGGGGAAGAGCCCGAATATCCGCGCGATCATGATGGGCCAGCACGGGTTCATCTCGTGGGCCGACGACGACGAGGAGTGCTACGCGTCGACGCTCGGCTTCATCGAGAGGGCAGCCGCCTACATCGAGGAGCGCTACGCCGCGAAGGGCGGCGACGCCGCGGCCTTCGGCGGAGCAAGGCACCGGCCGCTCGACGAGGACGGGCGTCGCGCCGTCCTCGCGTCCGTGCTCCCGTGGCTGCGCGGGCAGGTATCAAGGGAACGGCGCCTCGTCGGCACGGTCCAGGACGACCCCGCCATCCTGAGGTTCGTGAACTCGAGGGACGCGGCGCGCCTCGCCGAGCTCGGAACCTCCTGCCCGGACCACTTCCTCAGGACGAAGATCAAGCCGCTCCTCGCCGACTGGGACCCGAGTCCCGGGGACGCCGCCGGACTGAAGGCGGCGCTCGCGGACGGCCTCGAGCGTTACCGCGGGGACTACGCGCAGTACTACGGCAAGTGCCGTCGCCCGGGCTCGCCCCCGATGCGCGACCCGAGCCCGACGGTGTTCCTAATCCCCGGCGTGGGCATGGTCACGTGGGGCAAGGACAAGTCCGAGTCGCGCGTGACGGCCGAATTCTACACGTGCGCGGTCGAGGTCATGCGGGGGGCGGAGGCGATCGACCGCTACGTCGCCCTGCCGCAGCAGGAGGCGTTCGACATCGAGTACTGGCGCCTCGAGGAGGCCAAGCTCAAGCGCATGCCGCCGGAGAGGGAGCTTGCGAGGCAGGTGGTCATCGTGGTCGGCGCGGGCTCCGGGATCGGCCGCGAGACCGCGCGCCGCCTCGCAAGGGAGGGCGCGCACGTCGTGTGCGCGGACCTCGACGAGCGCGCGGCGGCCGCCGCGGCGAAGGAGATCGCCGACAAGCAGGGTGTCGGGATCGGCGTCGCGGGGACGGGCCTGTCGGCCTGCGGGCCCGCGGTCGGCGTCGGGGTCGACATAACGGACCGCGCGGGCGTCCGCAGGATGCTCGACCAGGCCGCGTATGCCTACGGCGGCTTCGACTCGATCTGCGTGACCGCCGGAGTCTTCTCGCCGAGCGACAAGACCGGCCACATTGCCGACGAGCGATGGGCGCAGACATTCGGGATCAACGTGACCGGCAGCTATCTCGTGGCCGACGAGGCCGCCAGGACCTGGAGGGAGCAGGGCCTGGGCGCAAGCCTCGTCCTGACGACCTCCGCCAACGCGGTCGTCGCCAAGAGGGGCTCGCTCGCCTATGACGCCTCCAAGGCCGCGGTGAGCCACCTGGTGCGCGAACTGGCCGTCGAGCTCGCCCCCCTGGTGCGCGTCAACGCCGTGGCGCCGGCCACCGTGGTGCAGGGAAGCGCGATGTTCCCGCGCGACCGAGTGATCGGCTCGCTCGCCAAGTACAACATCCCCTACGCCGACGACGAGCCGACGGACTCGCTGGTTGGCAAGCTCGCCCGGTTCTACGCGGACCGGACCCTCACAAAGGCGCCGATCACGCCCGCCGACCAGGCGGAGGCGTATTTCCTCCTCGTGGGCCAGCGCCTGAGCAAGACGACCGGCCAGATCATCGCCGTGGACGGCGGCCTGACCGAGGCGTTCCTGCGATGAAGCCGGTGCACTGCGCGGCGGTCGACCTCGGGGCGACCAACGGGCGCATCATCGTGGGAACGTGGGCCGGGCGGGGCCTCGCGCTCACGGAGGTCCACCGCTTCCCGAACCAGTTCCGGTCCCTGGCCGGGCACGAGTACTGGGACGTGCCGTACCTCTGGAGCGAGGTCCGCACGGGCCTCGTCGAGGCGATGAGGCGGTTCCCCGCGATAGCCTCGGTCGGCGTCGACTCGTGGGCCGTCGACCACGTGCTTGTCGACCGCGCAGGCAGGCCGGTGTATCCGGTGCACGCCTATCGGGACGGCCGCACCCTGGCGGCCTCGGAAAGACTGGGGCGTCGCGGCATCGGCCGGGTCTACTCGCTCACGGGCGTCCCCAACTACCCCTACAACACGAGCCTCCAGCTGCAGGAGACGCTGCGCTCCAGCCCCGGGGTCGCCGCCGCCGCCGCGCGCTGCCTCTTCATCTCCGACTACTTCAATTTCCTGCTCTCCGGCCGGATGGTGAACGAGATCTCGATGGCCAGCCATTCCCAGCTGGTCGACGTCCGCGGGAGGGGGTGGTCGGAGCCGGCCCTGGATTTCTTCGGCATCCCGCGAAGCCTGTTCAGGACGCCCGCCCTTTCGCCGCGCACGCTCGGTCCGGTCACCGCAGTCGCGGGGCTTAGGGGCGTCGTCTCGGTCCTCGTCCCCGGCCATGACACGGCCTGCGCCTTCGCGGCCATGCCGGCCGCCGGGGACGGCTCGGACCTTTACCTGAGCTCCGGCACCTGGTCCCTCCTGGGCTTCGAGAGCAACCGGCCGCTCCTCGGGGCCGAGGCGCTCGCGGCCCGGGTCTCCAACGAGCGCATGGGAGACGGCCGGTACCGGCCGCTCAAGAGCTGCCTGGGCCTGTGGCTCCTGGAGCAGACGCTTGCGGCATTCACCCGGAGGCCGGGGACGGCCGGCCAGTGGCGGCGCCTCATCGCGGCGGCGGGTTCGGCGCCTGCGCCGGCGGCGCTCCTCGACGTAACCGACAGCGCGCTGTTCAACCCGCCAAGCATGCGCTCGGCCGTCGACGCCCAGCTCGGGCGGCGCGGAGCCCGCGCGCCGCGGGACCTCGCGGGCTACGCCAGGCTCATCTGCGACTCGCTTGCCCGCGGGCACGCCGACGCGGCGCGCGCATTCGAGCGCCTCGCCGGCCGCGCGTTCCGGAGGATCCTGATCGTCGGCGGGGGGTCGCAGAACCGGCTCCTATGCCAGGCGACGGCGGACGCCGCCGGACTGCCGGTGAGGTCGTTCTCCCTCGAGGGATCGGCCGTGGGCAACCTCGCGGCCCAGCTTGTCGCGCTCGGCGAGGTTCCCGACATGGCCGCGTTCCGTTCCATCCATTCGGCGCAGCTTCGCGGCGCCGCCTTTGAGCCCCGCTAGGCCCTGCCTATGCGGCCTCCCGGGCCGGGGTCCCGGGACCGGAGAGGCGCGGACGGATTGTGTTGGCCCGGCGAAAAGGGCACGGCTAGTGCTTGTTTAGGTAGATGACGCAGGTGCGCATAATCGCTGACGACCTGTCGGGCGCGCTGGACACGGCCGCGCAGTTCGTCACGTCCAAGCGCGCGATGCCGGTCTTCCTGAACGGGCACCTTCCGGCATCGCTGCCGAGGGCCTTCGCGATCGACGCGGCCACGAGGGATAAGGAAAGCGCCGCGGCAGCGGCGGTCGCCGCCCGCGACGCCCCCCTCCTGGCGCCCAGGGCGGGCGCCATCGCCTTCAAGAAGCTGGACAGCCTCCTGCGCGGCCACTGCGGCCTCGAGCTGGCGGCGACCCTGCGGGCGGCGCGCGTGGCCCACTGCGTGATCGCGCCGGCGTATCCGTACCACGGGAGGGTCACGCGGGAGGGCCGCCAGCTCGCGCTGCGCGCGGGCTCGTGGCACGCCGTGGGCGAGGACCTGCGCACGACGCTCGAGTCCCGCGCGATGGCGGTGCGGCTGGCGCGGGCCGGCGAGCCCGTTCCCGAGGGAATAAGCCTGTGGGATGCGGAGTCGGACGAGGACCTGCGGCAGATCGCGGACGCCGGCCGGCGCCTTTCCGCGCCGGTGCTCTGGTGCGGCAGCGGCGGCCTCGCCGCGGCCCTCGCGGGCGGCGCGGTCCCGGTCGCGGGCGACCTTGAACGGCCGATCCTCGGGCTATTCGGCTCGGACCACCCGGTGACGGCCGCCCAGCTGGGCGCCTGCCGCGAGAACGTAGTCACGCTGAGGGACGGCGGTGCCGAGAGCGCGGCGCTCGTGTCGGCCCGCCTCAAGGGCGCCGGCGTGTGCCTTGTGACATTCGACCTCCCGACGGGCATGGCCAGGTTCGCGGCCTCCGAGTTCATCGCCCGAGAGATTGCCCGGCTGACGACCCGCATCCCCGCCCCGCGGGGACTGCTGGTCTCGGGCGGTGAGACGCTCCGGTCGCTGTGCCTGTCGCTGGGCGCGGACCACCTCGACGTCGTGGGTCAGATGGTCCCGGGAGTGCCGGTATCGGTCATGTGCGGGGGCGCCTGGGACCAGGTCCGCGTCACCTCGAAGTCGGGCGCGTTCGGGCAGGACATGCTGCTCAGGCGGCTCCTTGCGCTAGACGCGCCCGTGCCGGCCGCGAGGCGCGCGGGATGAGGCGGCATGCCGGCGGACGCCGGCCCGCCGGGCAAAATGGATGGACTCGCCGGGGCCGGGGCGGTATGTCCCGGTGCGTGAACGCCGCCGCACGGTTCCCCATCGCGCTCGCGCTTACGTGCTTCGGGTTCAGCCTTCGGGCTGATCCGCCGGTCATCAGGCTGTGGCCCGGCGCCGCGCCCGGCGACAAGGGCGGCCTCGGCGAGGAGGCCGACACGACCAAGCCGTCGGACAACCTGATCGCCGGCAGGCCGGTCGTCAGGATCGGCAACGTCTCGGTGCCGACGATCACCGTATTCCGCGCGCCCGCGGACAAGAACACGGGCGCCGCCGTCGTGGTGTGCCCCGGCGGCGGCTACTATATCCTAGCGGCGGACCTCGAGGGAACGGAGGCGTGCCGGTGGCTCAATTCGATCGGCGTAACGGGGGTGCTGCTCAAGTACCGCGTCCCGAGGCGACCGGGGCAGCCGCCGCACGCCGCGCCCCTGCAGGACGCCGAGCGGGCCGTGGGCCTCGTGCGCTCGAGCGCGAAGGACTGGTCGATCGATCCGCAACGGGTCGGAGTGCTCGGTTTCTCCGCGGGCGGGCACCTCTGCGCCGCCCTGAGCGCCGCCCCCGCCGCCCGGTCCTATCCCCGCGTGGACGACGCGGACGACCTGAGCTGCCGGCCCGACTTCCAGCTGGTCATCTATCCCGACTACATCTTGAAGAAGGGCGACGGCCACGAGATTTGCCCCGAGGTCGCCGTGAGCCCGTCGACGCCGCCGACGTTCCTCGTGATGGCCCAGGACGATCCTGTGCACGTCGAGAACGTCCTGGCCTACGCGATGGCGCTCCAGAGTGCGAACGTCCCGATGGAGCTCCATGTCTACCCGACCGGGGGCCACGGCTACGGGCTGCGCCTCGCCAAGGACTACGTGACCACCTGGCCGCTGCGCGCGGCCGACTGGATGCGCAGCCGCGGGCTCCTGGGGCAAAGGTGACCCCGAGACCGGGGACCGGACCGAACAGCGAGGCGCAGCGGCCAGCCAATCACCCATGAAGAAACCCATCATCATAGCGTCCCTGCTGATGGCCGTCGCGCTCGCCCGGTCGCAGGAAAACCCGCCGCCGGTCCGGCTCGCGATCGTCGGCCTTGTCCACGACCACGTCACCGGGATGCTTCCCGTGCTTGCAAAGCGCCAGGACGTGCGGCTGGTCGGAATCGTGGAGCCCAACCGGGACGCGGTGGACAGCTATGCCGGGCGGTTCCACCTGGACCGCAGCCTGTTCTATCCGAGCATCGAGGCTCTCGTCGCCAGTGTGAAGGTGGATGCCGTGGCGACCTTCACGTCGACGTTCGACCACCGGCGCGTCGTGGAGGCCTGCGCGCCCCTCGGTATCGACGTCATGATGGAGAAGCCCCTCGCGGTAAACATGGAGCACGCGCGGGCGATCGCCGACGCCGCGGCCAAGGGAAGGATCCAGGTCGTCGTCAACTACGAGACCACCTGGTATCCTAGCACCCGGAGCGCCTACAACGCGGTCCACGTCCGGAAGGAGATCGGCGAACTGCGAAAGCTCGTGATCTGCGACGGCCACCAGGGCCCGGTGGCCATCGGCTGCTCGCCCCTGTTCGCCAGCTGGCTCCTCGATCCCGTGCTCAACGGCGGGGGCGCGCTGACGGACTTCGGGTGCTACGGCGTCGACCTGGCCACATGGATGATGGGGGGCCAGCGCCCGGACTCGGTCTTCGCCGTGACGCAGAACTTCCAGCCGGACGTCTACCCGAGGGTGGATGACGAGGCGACGATCGTGCTCACCTACCCGCGGACCCAGGCCGTCATCGAGGCCTCCTGGAACTGGCCCTACGGCCGGAAGGACATGGAGATCTACGGGCAGAAGGGCGCGCTGCGGCTGCCGAACCGGGACTGGCTGTTCATGCGGATGGGAGACGGGCAGGAGGCGCGGCTGCCCACGCCGGCGCTGTCGGGCCCGGACGCGGATTCGCTGTCGTATCTGGTCGCCGTCGTGCGCGGCACAATCCGGCCGTCGGGGCCCTCGTCGCTCGCGGTGAATTTGATCGTGACCGAGGTCCTTGACGCGGCGCGGGAGTCCGCGCGCACGGGCAGGCGGATTGACCTGGGCGCCGGACGCTAGGCGGGGGGGCCGGGGGGCCGCCTGTTGGCGGCCCTGGCCTCCTCCGGCGCGTTGCCGCGGATCCAGTTCCAGATCTTCTTGACGTAGGCCGCCAGCGCGAGCGCCGCGATGATGATGAGCTTCTTCAGGGCCAGAATCGCCACCCAGAGGCCCTTGAGCAGGCCGGCCTTTGCGGCGATGCCGCCGGCCACGAGGGCAGCGATGCCGTAGGTGGCCACCTTGTCCGTGCCCTGCTTGAAGTCCGCGTAGCGGTTGCCCTCCTGGAAGTCGACCATCCCGAGCAGGGTTGGCGCGGCCGCCTCGACGTTCCTGAGCTGCGACATCGCGGCGACGGCGTTCAGGACCAGCACGCCCCGGCGGCCCAGGATGCGGATGTTGTAGTTGAGCGTGTTCTGCGGCTCGGCGCCGAACTTGATCTCCTGCGCCCAGTAGAGCTTGTGCGCGGCGGCGTCGTAGCGGGGAGGGGCGGCCCAGCCCACGAGCTCGATCGGTGGATAGCCCTGCTTTTCGCGGGCCTTGCTCGCCTCCCGCGTGCCCTCCTTCATCTTCTGGAGCAGGTCGTCGAAGTTGATCTTGCTCGCGTCGTCATCCTTGACGTACCCGTCCTCCGCGAAGGTCAGGACGACCGCCCAGCTTCCCATCCGCAGCGGGTCGAAGTCGGCCGGCATGATCATGCCGAGCGTCTCCTTCAGCTTCGGGTTGCCCCAGATCCTCTCCAGGACCGTCGCCGAGTCGGCCGGGTTCAGGTACCTGTAGCCGTCGGGCAGCGTCACCCTCGCCAGGCCGCCCCTGAGGTTGACGACCCCCCTCTCGTAGTGGACCGAATTGGCGAGCCTGCGGTACTCGGCGAGGCGGGCCGCGGGATCGGGCGCCGCGGGACCGGCCGGGAACAGCGGGCTGCCGGCCAGCGCCGCCGCCGCGAGGAGGACGGCATGGGCAATTTTCACGCTGCAGTTCAGTGGAATGAGGCGAAGAGGGCGCCGGCGACGGCGCTCAGCATTGACGGCAGGATGGCCGGGATCATCCGCCAGGCGATCAAAATGCCGGCGTAGCGCAGGATCGGGTTGCCGAGCACCTCCGAGTATCTTTTCGCGGCGCCGGGCGGCAGCAGCAGCAGCGGCGCGTTGCTTCCGTCGAGCGGCGGCAGGGGGATCATGTTGAAGAGGAAGAGCAGCAGGTTTAGCGAGAGGAAGATGCTAAGCAACTGGGCTGCGGCCTCCATGACGCCCCCTGCTGGGCATGCCGCCAGGCGCGACATTGCCGGCGCAAACGGGGCGCTGAACACGTTCCATTCGTAGCCGAGGCGGATGAGGAGCGCCGCGGCAAGGGCGAGCGCAAGGTTCGTTCCCGGGCCGGCCAGCGCCATGAGCGCGGCCCGCTTGGGGAACCGGCGGGCCCAGACCGGGTCGTACGGCGCGCTGGCCCAGCCGATGATCCATCCGCCGAGGTACCATGAGAGGATCGGCACGACGACCATCCCGAACGGCTCGCGCCTTATGTGGGGCGCGGGATTGAGGGTGACCTGCCCGCCCCTCTGGGCGGTCTCGTCGCCCAGCCGGGATGCCGCCCAGGCGTGCGACGCCTCGTGGCATACCGTCGAGAAGAGGAACGCCCCGTACCACATGGCGCCGCTCCAAAGGTCGTGCTCCATCGAGGGGATCTAGGCGGGAGCGCCTGGGCTTGGCAAACCTTCGCCCGGCTTGCGGCCCGCGCCCGATTGGCCTAGCGTCCGGCCGAACTCTTGTTAGACGGGACAACCCAAACCAATCCCCCAGGACACCCCCCATGAGACACCTAAGACTAGCACTTGCCATGATTGCCGCGGCGGCGGCGCTGCCGCTGACGGCCCAGCAGAACCGGAAAAGCCCGCACGAGACCGTCAGCGCCGTCATCGGCGAGCGCGCCACAGGGATCCGCGTGACGATCGTGTACGGACGCCCCTACACGAAGGATCCGAGCACCGGAGAGCCCCGCAAGATCTGGGGAGGGCTCGTGGCCTGGGACCAGGCCTACCGCCTCGGCGCCGACGAGGCCACCCTTCTCATCAACCAGAAGCCCGTCGTGATCCAGGGAGTCCAGGTTCCGGCCGGAGCGCACGTGCTCTACATGGTCCCCTCGGAAACCGGGGCCTCCAAGCTGGCCATCAGCACGAACGTCGGGGGCTGGGGCGTGCCCGTTGACGAGACCCACGACCTGGCGCGCGTCGACCTGAAGAAGGACACCCTGGACAAGCCGGTCGACCAGCTGACGCTGGCGCTCGAGAAGGATCCGGCCGGGGGCGCCCTTCTCAGGATCATATGGGAGAACACGCGGTTCACGGCGTCGCTCAAGGCGCCTGGTGTCGATTTCCCGGCGGCAAGCCCGGCCTCAACCCTCAAGCAGCGCGTCGGCGTGACGGACGTCGAGGTCGTCTATTCGCGCCCCAGCATGAAGGGGCGCGTCATATTCGGCGGCCTGGTGCCCTACGGCGAGGTGTGGCGCACCGGCGCCAACAGCGCGACCACGGTCTCATTCAGCACGCCGGTGAGCGTGCAGGGCGCCCGCGTCGGCGCCGGCACCTATGAGCTCTTCACGATCCCCGGGGCGGACGAGTGGACGGTGATCCTGCAGAAGGCGTCCAAGCAGTGGGGCGCCTACGCGTACGACCAGAAGAACGACGTCGCGCGGGTGACCGTAAAGCCCGTCGCGCTCGCGGAGGCGCACGAGACGTTCACGATCGGCATGGGCGACGTCCGGGATGACTCGGCCACGCTCAACATCATCTGGGACAAGACAGTCGTGCCCGTGAAGATCGAGACCGACATCGTCAGCACGCTCGTCCCGCAGATCGAAGCCATGATGGCCGGGCCGGGCAGGAAACCGTACGTGCCGGCCGCAATGTTCTACCTCGAGCACAACCTCGACCTGAAGAAGGCCGCCGGCTGGATGGACGCTGCGATCGCGGAGCAGCCTGACTTCTTCCCGATCATCTACCGCAAGGCATTGATCCAGGCAAAGATGGGTGACAAGGATGGGGCGATCGAGACGGCGAAGAGATCGATGGACCTGGCGTCCAAGGCCACCGGGCCCGAGAAGGGCGAGTACATCCGCTTGAACGAGGCGCTCATCGCCAGCCTGAAGTGACCAGGGCGGCCTTCTCCGGCTACGGCCGCAGACCGCGGAAGGCGCCATGCCGCGCAGTCGCCGCCGCGATCGGCGCCGGCCTGCTCGCGTCGATCGCGGCCGCCGCGCCCGCGCCGGAGCCCGCCCAGGGCCAGGCCATCCTCCAGGATCTCCTCAGGTTCCGCGAGATGGGGAGCGTGCTCTACATCGCCGCCCATCCCGACGACGAGAACACCCAGCTGATCAGCTACCTCGCCCGCGGCCGGTGCTACCGGACCGCCTACATGTCGCTGACGCGCGGCGACGGCGGGCAGAACGTGCTCGGCCCGGAGTTCGGCGACCTGCTCGGCGTGATCCGGACGCAGGAGCTCCTCGCCGCCCGCCGCGTCGACGGCGGCCGGCAGTACTTCAGCCGCGCGAGGGACTTCGGCTTTTCGAAGGATTACCGCGACACGCTATCGAGGTGGGACCGCCAGCAGGTGCTCTCCGACATCGTCCGCGTGATAAGGCTGTTCCGGCCCGACGTCGTCGTCACGCGCTTCCCCACGACGCCCGGAAACACCCACGGCCACCACACGGCCTCGGCGATCCTCGCCCTGGAGGCCTTCGGCCTCGCCGGCGACCCGAAGGCGTTCCCGGAACAGCTCGGCGCGCTGAGCCCGTGGCAGCCAAGGCGGATCGTCTGGAACAGCTTCGGCGCGAATTTCGGGGGCGACGCGGGCCCCGGCGTCCTGCGGATGGCGATCGACGGGACCGACCCGGTGACCGGAGCCTCCTTCGCGACGATCGCCGCGCGCAGCCGCTCCATGCACAGGACGCAGGGCTTCGCGAACTTCTCGGTCGCGGCGGCGGGCGCGGGCGCCCGGGTCGAATCCTTCAGGCTGCTCGGGGGCGAGCGCGCGGCGCACGACATCATGGACGGCGTCGACACCACATGGGGGCGCCTCCCCGGGGGCGCGGAGATCGGCCGGCTCGCGGGCCGGGCGATCGAGGAGTTCAAGCCCGCCGACCCGTCGGCGAGCGTGCCGGCCCTGCTCGCGCTGAGGGGCCGCCTCGCCTCCCTCGCCGCCGATCCCGTCGTGTCGGAGAAGCGCCGGCAGCTCGACGGGATCATCCAGGCCTGCCTCGGCCTGTCCGTTGAGACGACGGTGCCGACGCACGAGGTCGTTCCGGGCGAGGCGCTGGCGCTGCGCCACACCGCGACCGTTCGCTCGGCGGTCCCGGTGCGCTGGGTCGCCGTGCGCTATCCCTGGGACGGGCGGGAGCTGGCCGTCTCCGCCGAGCTGCGGCCCAACGAGACCGTGGCGCGCGAGGCCTCCCGGATCCTCCCCGCGGGGACCCCGCTCACCCAGCCGTACTGGCTCCGGGCGGAGGGTACCCCGGGCATGTTCCGGGTCGACGACCCCTCGCTGATCGGCCTGCCCGAGAGCCCGCCGGCAGTGCCGATCGAGGACGTTTTCGCGGTGGGAGGGCAGACCCTTGTGGTCGAGGACGAGGCCGTCCAGGCCGCGGCCGAGCCGGCGGGCGGCGCCGTCCGGCGCCGGCCCGACGTGATCCCGCCGGTGTCGCTGGGCTTCTCGGCCCCCGTCGAGCTATTCGCCCCGGGCGCCAGCCGCGCGGTGGAGGTCGAGGTCATCGCCTCCCGGGCCGGTGTCGCCGGCACACTCAGCCTGGAGCCGGCCGCCGGCTGGCGGGCGTCCCCGGACAAGGCGGACTTTCGCCTGGCCGCAGTCGGGGACCGCGCCCGGATCACCTTCACGGTCTCCGCCCCGGCGACGCCGGCGGCCGGCGCGATCTCCGCCCGCGCGCAGGTCGACGGCGCGAGCTATGGCAGCGAAAGGGTGGCGATCAACTACGGCCACATCCCGCCCCAGCTTCTCCAGCCGCCCGCGCGCATGAGGGCGGTGAGCCTCCAGCTGGCGATCCGGGGCCGGCGCGTCGGCTACCTGCCCGGTTCCAGCGGCGCGGGCGACAGCGTCGCCGGGTGCCTTGAGCAGATGGGATACGAGGTTGCCGAGCTCGCGGGCGCCGACCTCGCCGCCGAGAGGCTCAGGGGCTTCGATGCGGTGGTCATCGGCGTGCGCGCGTTCAACACGAGGACGGACCTCGCCCCGCGGCTGCCCGCGCTGTTCGCGTACGTCGAGGCGGGCGGCACGGTCGTCGAGCAGTACACAGCGCCGGGCGGGCTCCAGGCCCCCCTCCTCGCCCCCTACGATCTCAAGATCTCCCGCGACCTGCCCCACTACCGCGTGACCAACGAGCACGCCCCGGTCGAGCTCCTCGACCCCGGCGACCCCGCCCTCACGACCCCCAACAGGATCGCCGCCGCCGACTTCGACGGCTGGGTGCAGGAGCGCGGGCTCGACTTCGCCAGCGAATGGGACACCGGGCACTTCAAGGCGCTCCTCGCCTGCGGCGACGCGGGGGAGGCCCCGCTGAAGGGGGGCCTGCTGGTCGCGCAGTACGGCCGCGGCTACTTCGCCTACACCGGCCTGTCGTTCTTCAGGCAGCTTCCCGCGGGCGTGCCCGGGGCGTACCGGCTTTTCGCGAACCTGGTCTCCCTCGGGAAATGAACCCGCCTCCGGACGACGAGAACACCGGCCTGCCGGGCCTGCGCACGTGGCGCCGGGTCTACCTGGCCGTCGTGGCCGTCTTCGTGGTGTGGGTCGGGCTCCTGGTCGCCCTGACCCGGATGTTCCCGTGAACGCGCTCGACTACGCCGTCCTTGCGGTCGCCCTGCTCGGCATCGCCGCCTACGGGATCTGGCGGACCCGGGGGCGCTGCGATTTCAACACGTACCTGAAGGGCGCCAGCGGGACCCGCTGGCTGGTGATCGGCCTGTCGGTCATGGCCACGCAGGCCAGCGCGATCACGTTCCTGTCCACGCCCGGCCAGGGCTACGAGAGCGGACTCGGGTTCGTGCAGAACTACTTCGGGGCGCCCCTCGCCCTGATCGTCGTCGCCGGTGTCTTCCTTCCCATCTACCGGCGGCTCAACGTCTACACCGCCTACGAGTACCTGGGGCTGCGCTTCGACCCCAAGACGCGCCTTCTGGGCGCGGGGCTCTTCCTGCTGCAGCGTGGCCTCGGCGCGGGGATCACGATCTACGCGCCGGCGATCGTGCTCTCCACCGTCATGGGCTGGCGCCTCGACGCCACCATCGTCTGCAGCGGCCTCGTGGTGGTGGCCTACACGGTGACCGGAGGCAGCGCGGCCGTGAACCTCACGCAGAAGTACCAGATCGGCGTGATCTTCGCCGGCATGGTGGCCGCGTTCATCGTCCTGGTCGCGAAGCTGCCCGCCGGCCTGACGGCCGGGGACGCTCTCGCGCTGGCGGGCGGGTTCCACAGGCTCGAGGCCGTGGATTTCTCGCTCAACGTCGACCGCCGCTACACGATCTGGTCCGGCCTGCTCGGGGGCATGTTCCTGGCGCTTTCGTACTTTGGGACCGACCAGTCGCAGGTCCAGCGCTACCTGAGCGGCAGCTCCCTGCGGGAGAGCCGGCTCGGGCTGATGTTCAACGCCGTCTTCAAGATCCCCATGCAGTTCTTCATCCTCCTGCTGGGCGTGCTCATCTTTGTCTTCTACCAGTTCGAGCGCCCGCCGGTGTTCTTCAACCGCGCGGCCTGGGAGCACGCGGCGGAGCACGGGTCCGGCGTGCGGCTGCGCGCCCTCGACGCCGACTTCGCCAGGGCCCACTCGGACGAGCGCGCGCAGATCCAGGCCTGGCTCGCGGCCCGGCACGCCGGCGACCGCCAGGCGGAGGCCTCCGCCCGCGCCGCCGTCGACGAGGCGCATGGGCGCGGCGCGGCCGCGCGCGACAAGACAAAGGAGCAGCTCGGAGGGGCCGGGTCGCGGCCAACGGCGAACGACGCGGACTACGTGTTCATCACCTTCATCCTGGACCACCTGCCGCACGGGCTGATCGGGCTGCTGGTCACGGCCTTCTTCGCCGCCGCGCTTTCGTCGAAGGCGGGCGAGCTCAACGCCCTCGGCTCGACGACGACCGTCGACGTCTACCGACACATCATCAAGCGCGAGGCGAGCGACGCGCACTACGTCGTCGCCTCGAAGTGCTTCACGGCATTCTGGGGGCTGGTCGCGATAGGCTTCGCCCTTTTCGCCCACCTGGCCGAGAACCTGATCCAGGCGGTCAACATCCTCGGAAGCATCTTCTACGGCGTCGTCCTGGGGCTCTTCCTCGTCGCCTTCTTCCTCAAGCGGATCGGGGGGACGGCGGTCTTTTGGGCGGCGCTGGCGGCCCAGGGCCTCGTCTTCGCGCTCTACGCCGAGCTCAGCATTTCGTACCTCTGGTACAACGTCATCGGATGCGCGGCGTGCGTCGCGCTGAGCGCCGCCATCCAGTGCGCGATCGGGATGTCCGGCGCGGGCGGGCGGGCCCCGCGGGCACCATGACGGCGCCGGTCATCTGCTTCGGGCAGCAGCCGTGCGGGTTCTTCCCGCGGCGGTTCCTCGCCGCCAAGGTGACCGCGGCCCGGCGCCTCCGGGCCGAGGTCGGCGGGGAGATCGTCTTCTTCTACCACGACAGCGACCATGACCCGCGCGAGACCCAGACCACGCTCCGGCACCGCAAGACCGGCCATCCGCACGCGCTCAACTTCGCCTTCGAGAACAAGCTCCAGCGCAAGTTCTCCCCCCTCTACGCGAAGCGGGTCGCGGCGGGCTGGCGCGACAACATGGCCCGCCAGCTTCCCGCCTATGTCGACCCGCTCTGGGTGGAGGAGTTCAAGCGGGTGACGGCGGGCAACGTTGCCGACTTCTGCCTGGATATGTACCGCCGGATGGGGCTGCTCGAGGGTGTCCGCGTGGCGCGCTCGAGCGACCCCGGGTTCCGGCGCCGGGCGTGCGACGTGCCCGAGTACTTCGTGGACGTGCCGTACAGGGGCGAAACCGTGCGCGCGAGATTCGTCGATGGGGCGTTGCAACTGCACGAGGGTGGGGGTTCATTCGTGACCCTGCCCCCCGTGCCCTTCGACAAGTCACAGATCAGCCCCGCGCGCGACTCGCGCCTCCTGTGGATGCAGTCGGTCCTCCACTGCACCCACTACGTCGTGGGCGCCGGTGAGAGGGCCTACCTGCGCCTGGAGGACGCGCCCGGGGTCGCGTTTGTGGACCGCGACGCCATCGACCGCTCGGATGAAGCCTACTGCGAAGTCCCCGCCTGAGCTTGCGCCGCTCCTGGCCTTCGGCGCGCATCCCGACGACATCGAGTTCGGCTGCGGGGGCATCATAGCCGGCGAGACGCTCGCCGGCCGCGCGGCGCACTACGTCATCTGCTCGCGCGGGGAGTCCGCGACCCACGGGACGCCCGCCGTGCGCGCCGCCGAGGCCAGGAGGGCCGCGGCGCTCGTCGGAGCGACCGTGGAGTTCGTCGAGCTGGACGGCGACGCCCGCCTCGAGGTCAAGCCGGCGCACGCCCTCAGGCTGGCGGCGGTCATCAGGCGGGTGCGCCCGGGGGTCGTGCTCGCGCCGAGCCTGGTGGAGAACCAGCACCCCGACCACCCGCGCCTGGGGCGGCTCGTGCGCGACGCGGCGCGGCTTGCCCGCTACGGCGGCGTTGCGAAGCTCCGGGCCATGCCGGCCCACGCCATCGGCCCCCTGCTCCTCTACGCGGTCACGCCGGAGGCGGAGCCGGCAGGCGTGCCTCCGGTGATCGTGGACATCTCGGCGCCGGGGGTCGTCTCGGCCTGGACCGCGGCGATGCGGGCGCACGCCTCCCAGCTGCGCACCCGCGACTACGTCGAGATGCAGCTTGCGCGCGCGAGGGTGCTCGGCCAGCGCGCCGGCGTTGGCCACGCCCAGGCGCTCTGGCCGCTCGACCCGCTCGTCCTCCCCTCGCTGGCGCTGCTCACCCGGGCCGCGCGGCGCTACTGACATGGATGAGGGAAGGCCGCTCAGGGTCGGCATCACCTGCTATCCGTCCGTCGGCGGCAGCGGCATCCTGGCCTCGGCCCTCGGCGAGGAGCTCGCGCGCCGGGGCCACGAGGCGCATTTCATCAGCTACGAGCGCCCGTTCCGCCTGCCCGCGGATGCGCCGCGGCTCTTCTTTCACCCCGTGGCCATCAACAGCTACGAGCTGTTCAAGTATCCCGACTACACCCTTCCGCTCTCGGTGAAGATGGCGGAGGTGAGCCGCGACCACGGCCTCGACGTCCTCCACGTCCATTATGCGGTCCCGCACGCGACCGCCGCGATCCTCGCGCAGTCGATGCTCCCGGCCGGGAAACGGCCCCGCGTGGTCACGACGCTCCACGGCACGGACACGACCCTGCTGGGTCGCGACCCCGGATACGGCCCGGCCATCACGTTCGCGCTCGAGCGCTCGGACGCGGTCACGACCGTGTCCGCGTACCTGGAGCAGGAGACGCGCCAGCTGCTGGCGGTCAGCCGGCCGATTGACGTGATCCACAATTTCTTCGAGCCCCATCCGCCCAGGCGCACGCGCGACGAGATGCGCCGCGAGCTTGGGGTGGGGCGGGAGGCCCTGCTGCTGCATTCGTCCAACCTTCGGGCGTTCAAACGGATCGACATCCTTCTCGAATGCTGCGCGCGCATCCGGCCGCGCGACTCCTTCAAGCTCGTCGTGCTCGCCGGGGCCCCGTTTGCGCCTTTCATGGGAGAGGTGCGCAGGCTGGGCCTCGGGGACCGCCTGGTCGTGCGGGAGAACGTCAGCGAGATCGAGGACTACCTGCAGGCGGCCGACATCGGGCTCTTCACCTCGGACATGGAGAGCTTCGGCCTGAGCATCCTCGAGGCGATGTGCTTCGCCTGCCCGAGCGTGGCGGCGGCCGTGGGAGGGATCCCGGAGGTCGTGGTGTCGGGCAGTTCCGGACTGCTGGTCGCCCCGGGCGACGCGGACGCCTTCGCGCGGGCCGTCGAGTCGCTGATCCGCGATCCCGCGCGGCGGGCCGAGCTCGGCGGGGCCGCAAGGCGGCGGGCGCGCGAGTTGTTCTCGGCCGAGGCGATCGTGACGCGCTATGAGCGGCTGTATCGCCGTGTCTGCGCGCCGGGCGCCCCCCCGGCCGGCGGCGTCTGACCAATCGCGGGCGCCAGCGAGGGGCGTTGCCGGGCGGCCGTGCGCGGCCAACGGGCCGGTTGCGCTTTTGGAGCCGAACTGCTTACGTGCCGTCCGTCTGCCCATGCCCGACGACGACAAACCCTCCGGCCGACGGCTGGTGCTCAAGCCGAGGGAGATAACGCCCACGGAGACCGCCGCCCGCCCGGGGGACGGGACGGCGATCAGCGTGGCCCTGATCCACCGGCAGAACAGGATCGCCGAGGAAAGGAGGTCCCTTGGGACGCGGCTCGGCGGCCCGCAGCCGCCGCCCGGCGCCGGGGAGGCGGCCCGGGAGCCGCACGCGCTCGCGCCGAAGGAGATAACGCCGACGGAGGCCGCCGCCCGCCCGGGGGACGGGACGGCGATCAGCGTGGCCCTGATCCACAGGCAGAACAGGATCGCCGAGGAGATGAGGGGCCCCGAGGCCGTCGCCCTGCCGCGGCGCAGGACGTCGAGGCGGACCCGCGACTTCATCTTCCTCGTGGTGCTGGCGGGCATCGTGGTGGCCGCGTTCATGCTGCAGCTCCCGAGGACTCCCGGCACCCTCCTCATAGGTTTCTTCCTCGTCGCGTACGCCGCCGGGCTGCTTGCATGGATCATGTTCGGAGTGATGGATGACTACTGAGCCTGCCGCTTCCGGGGGCGCCTTTGTCGCGTGCCGCTGCTGCGGCTCGAGGAGCGTGACCCTCAGGGGAACGAGGCGCGGAAGGTTCCTCGGGCGGGACTTCGACTTCTGGCACTGCCCGGCCTGCGACTTCATGTTCGTGGAGCCGTTCGCCGGGTACGGCATCTATGACGAGGCCTACTACGCGCGCATGGGCCCGGACCCCTACGTCGACTACGAGTCCGAGTACCGGGACTACCGCGCGACGGACCGGGTGCTCGAGTTCGACGACCTCTGGCGCGTGGCGGCGGGGTTCATAGGGAAGAACGTCCCCGAGGGGCCGGTGGACTGGCTCGACTTCGGGTGCGGGGCCGGAGGGCTGCTCAAGTACCTCGCCGACAGGCGCGAATTGCGCTCGGGGGGAAGGACGTGGCCGCTGCGCCTGGCCGGGCACGACGTGGGGACCTACGCCGACAGGCTGAGGAGGGACGACGGCTTCAGGATCCTCGGGCCCGGCGAGCTGGCGGCGGAGCCGGACGCGAGCTACGACGTCATCAGCCTGGTCGAGGTCGTCGAGCACGTCGAGCTCCCGGAGCCGGTCTTCGCCCTCGTATCCCGGCTGCTGAGGCCGGGCGGCCTGCTGCTCGTGACGACGGGCAACGTCGCGAGCCCCGTCGCGAGGCTGAGGGGCCTCGACTTCGGCTACGTCCTTCCGGAGGTCCACGTGAGCCACTTCACGCCGCGCGCCCTGCGCATCATCTACGCCCGCCACGGCCTGGTGCCGGTGTGGTTCCGCTACGACGGGGCGGTTCGCTTCAAGGTGGTGAAGACGCTCAGGACCCCGGCCCGGCAGCGGATCGCGCGGCTCGCGATGCGCCTGCCGCTCGTCGTGCGCATGATCGACGGGCTCTTCGGCACCTCGCGGATGCCCTGCGCGACCAAGCCCCGGTAGCCCCGGCGGCCGCCACGAAGTGATCGCAGCGGAACAGCGAACCTGCTAGGAGCCGGCCCCAGGTTTCCCCGACTCCCATGCCGCCCATGCCCCGTTCCGCGGGCGCGCGCCTGCGCGCCGCAATCAAGGCCGAGCGACCGCTCCAGGTCGCCGGAACGGTCAACGCGTACTGCGCCCTGCTCGCCGAGCGCGCCGGCTTCAGGGCGATCTACCTGTCGGGCGGCGGGGTGGCCAACGCCTCCTACGGGCTGCCGGACCTGGGGATCACTAGCCTGAACGAGGTGTGCGAGGACGTCCGGCGGATCACGAAGGCGACCGACCTGCCCCTGCTCGTGGACGCGGACACGGGGTGGGGGGAGGCGTTCATGATCGAGCGCACGGTTAGGAAGATGACGCAGGCCGGGGCGGCCGGCTGCCACATCGAGGACCAGGTGCATTCCAAGCGCTGCGGGCACAGGCCCGGCAAGAGGCTCGTCGGCGCCGCCGAGATGTGCGACCGGGTGAGGGCGGCCGTCGCCGGGCGGACCGACCCGCAGTTCGTCGTGATGGCGCGGACCGACGCGTATGCCTCCGAGGGGCTGGCCGGGTCGATCGGGCGGGCGAAGGCGTACGTCGAGGCCGGCGCCGACGCGGTCTTCGCCGAGGCCCTGACCAGCCTAGCCGAGTACCGCGCCTTTGCGAGGGCCCTCGGCCGGGTCCCCGTGCTCGCGAACCTCACGGAGTTCGGCAGGACGCCGCTCTTCACGCTCGGCGAGCTCAGGTCCGCCGGGGTCAGGATCGCCCTGTACCCCCTCGGCGCCTTCCGCGCGATGAGCCGGGCGGCCGAGAGGGTGTACGCGGCGATCCGCAGGCGCGGGACGCAGAAATCCGTCGTCGGCGAGATGCAGACGCGCGCCGAGCTTTACGACGTCCTGGGCTACGAGGAGTACGAGCGCAGGCTCGACCGCCTGGCGGGCGCCCAGGAGGGAAAGGGCGGGGGATGAGCAAGAAGTCGGTCGCCCTCTCCGGGGTCGTCGCGGGCAACACGGCGATCTGCACGGTAGGCCACACGGGCAACGACCTGCACTACCGCGGCTACGAGATCGGCGAGCTCGCGCAGAGGGCGAGCTACGAGGAGGTCGCGTACCTGCTCATCCATGGCCGCCTTCCGACTGAGCCGGAGCTCGACGCCTATGCGAGGCGCCTGGCGAGATACCGGCTCCTGCCGGAGGTCGTGCGCGCGGCCCTGGAGCTCATCCCGGCGGAGGCCGACCCGATGGACGTCCTGCGGACCGGGTGCTCGGTCCTCGGGGCGGCGGAGCCGGAGGAGCAGGCGCACGGGACCGCGGGGGCGCGGGCGATAGCGGACCGCCTCATCGCCTCGTTCGGCTCGATGCTGCTCTACTGGCATCATTTCGCAAGGGACGGGCGCCGGATCGAGACCGCGACCGACGAGCCCTCGCTCGCGGGCCACTTCCTGAGGCTGCTCCACGGCCGGCCGGCGCCGGCCGCCCACGTCCGCGCCCTGGACCTCGGATTGATCCTCTACGCGGAGCACGAGTTCAACGCCTCGACCTTCACGGCCCGCGTGATCGCCGGAACGGGTTCGGACCTCCACTCGGCGATCTGCGGCGCGATCGGCGCCCTGCGCGGCCCGAAGCACGGGGGCGCCAACGAGGTCGCGATCGAGATCGCCCTGCGCTACGGGAACGAGGACGAGGCCGAGGCCGACATCCGCGCCCGCGTCGCATCAGGCGAGATCATCATCGGCTTCGGGCACCCGGTCTACACGATAGCCGACCCGCGGAGCCCGATCATCAAGGAGGTCGCGCGCGCGCTTTGCGCCGAGGGCGGGGAGCCGGGCCTGTTCGCGATCTGCGAGCGCATCGAGTCCGTGATGCGGGACCTGAAGCGGATTTTCCCGAACCTCGACTGGTACAGCGCGCCCGCGTTCCGGATGCTCGGGATCCCGAAGCCGATGTTCACCCCCGTCTTTGCGATCGCGCGCACCGCGGGCTGGACCGCGCACGTGATCGAGCAGCGGCTTGACGGCAAGATCATCCGTCCCGCCGCGACCTACACGGGGCCCGACCCGCGGCCGTTCGTGGCCATCCGGGAGCGCTGAGATGTCCCATGCCGACCTAGCCCGCGCGGACCGGCCGGCGCCGGATCCGCTCCTGCTGCAGGTGGCCGACTATGTGCTCGACCCGGGCCGCGAATGGAGCGCGGCCTCGCTGGAGACGGCCCGCCTCTGCCTCATGGACACGCTTGGCTGCGGGTTCCTCGCGCTCGGGCACCCGGCCTGCGCCAGGCTGCTGGGCCCGATCGTGCCGGGCGCGACGCTGCCCGGGCGCGGGGCGCGCGTCCCGGGGACGGCCCACGAGCTCGAGCCGGTGCAGGCGGCGTTCAACATCGGCGCCATGGTGAGATGGCTCGACTTCAACGACACCTGGCTCGCCGCCGAGTGGGGGCACCCCTCGGACAATCTCGGAGCGATCCTCGGCGCCGCGGACTTCGCGGGACGCTCGAGGCCGGCGGGGGACAAGACCACCCTGCGGGTGCGCGACGTGCTCGTCGCGATGATCCAGGCCCACGAGATCCAGGGCGTCCTCGCGCTCGAGAACGCGTTCAACCGCGTCGGGCTGGACCACGTGTTGCTTGTCCGGGTCGCGTCCGCGGCGGTCGCGACCCGGCTGCTCGGCGGCTCCCGCGAGCAGGTCGTGAACGCCCTGTCCAACGCGTTCCTGGACGGCGGCGCGCTCAGAGCCTACCGCCATGCGCCGAACACGGGATCGCGCAAGAGCTGGGCAGCGGGCGACGCCGCGAGCAGGGGCGTCCTTCACGCGATCCTGGCGCTCAGGGGCGAGATGGGGTACCCGGGCGCCCTGACCGCGAGGGTCTGGGGATTCCAGGACGTCGTCCTCCGGGGCAGGCCACTCGCCGTCCCGGCGCAGGGCTTCGGAAGTTACGTGATGGAGAACGTCCTCTTCAAGGTCTCATATCCGGCCGAATTCCACGCGCAGACGGCCGTCGAGGCGGCGGTTGCCCTGCACCCGGAGGTCGCCCCGCGCCTCGTCGACGTGGACCGGGTGGCGATCGAGACGCAGGAGAGCGGCCGCAGGATCATCGACAAGACCGGGCCGCTCGCCAATCCGGCCGACCGCGACCACTGCCTCCAGTACATGGTGGCCGTGGGGCTGATCAAGGGCTCGCTGGAGGCCGGCGACTACGAGGATCATGCGTCGGCCGACCCGAGGATCGATGCGCTTCGGTCGAGGATGGAGGTCGTCGAGAACCCCGCTTTCACGCGCGATTACCTGGATCCGGGGAAGCGGTCGATCGCCAACGCCGTCCAGGTGTTCTTCCGCCGCGGCGAGCCGACCCCGCGCGTCTGCGTGGAGTACCCGGTCGGCCACCGCAGGCGCCGACAGGAGGCGGTACCGCTGCTCCAGGCCAAGTTCGAGGGCGCCGTCCGCGCCCGCTTCGCCGGGCCCCGCGCCGGCTCGATCATCGGGCTCTTCGCGGATCCGGCGAGGCTCGACGCCATGCCGGTGGCGGAGTTCATGGGGATGCTTGTCCCGTAGGCCCCCCGCGCCGGCGCTCAGCGGCCGCCGTCAAAGTTGCTGCCGTCGAGCACGACCTTCCAGACCCCGTTGAGCTGGCGCTTCCAGATGGTCACGTAGGTGCCCCTCCTGATCAGGGGGGCCGCCCCCAGCTTCGTCATGGGGACGTACAGCTCGTAGCGCCCCCACGTGTAGCCGAGCTCGCCCGAGGCGCTCACGTCGGCGAACGAGGGCTCCCACTTGAGGGTCGCGGTGGCGGGAAGCTGGATGAAGATGTTGTTCACCGCGTCGGCGCCGACCCGCGTGTCGTTGAGCAGCTTGCAGTCGCGGGCTATGGCCGCGAGGAACGCCGCCTTCGGGCCCTTCTCGACCGAGCTTGCGCAGAACGCCTTGTCGGCGGCGATGAGCTCGGCCTTGTATCGCTCGTTGCCCGACCGGACGCACCCCGCGAGGAGCGCGGCGGCTGCGGACAGGACGGCGGCAATGCGCGGGTTCATGGTGCGGCGGAGGCGACCCGCACCGTGCCACGCCATGAATTCGCCCGCAAACCATAAGTGGGGCAACGCGATCCATTACCGGGGATAATGTGCGCGGGCGCGGTCATGGGCGGGGACGATTGTCCTCCCCCGGGCCCTGCTTTGTCCCGCGCAACCCGTGGAAGACAAACCCCCGGAGGGTCCTGCAAAGGTAGTCGCGAAGCGTGTTGGGGCCGCGCAGGTCGTCAAAGAGCCCCGGCAGCACGGCCCGCTGCTCGAACCTGAACCGCACATCAAGCCTCCGGAGGCACTGGCGGGTGAAGTCCGGGTTGACGTCCGCCCAGACCACGACGTAGGGCTCCGGGCTATCCTCCCACCTGCGCTGAAACCAAGGGTCGTCGTCGGAGGCCGCCACGACCAGGTGGCTCATGTCGGAAGCGGGAAGCTGCAGCGCGGCGAGGAACCGCGCCAGCTGCGGCTCCCGCTGCCTCTCGAAGCGGCCGGAGAACCCCTCGAACACCATCCTCCCGGTCAGCTCCGCCGGCACCAAAGCCGCCGCGCCGGCCAGGACCAGGAACAGCGGCCGGGACCAACGGCGGATGCGCCCGACATCGTCCAGAGCGCAGAGGCCGGCGCCGGCGCCCAGAAGGTAGAGGGGCATGGCGTGGCTGAAGTTCCTCTCGAAGAAGACAAGGCGGGCTCCAAGGAAGGCCGCCAGGGACAGCGAGGGCAGGTATACCGCCAGGAGAAGGCGCCATCGCCGCGTCGCGATCGAGTGCGCCAGCCCGACCGCGAAGAGGATCGCGACGCCCCAGCCGACGGTCTCGGTCAGGTAGCGCCCGAGGAAGTCGTAGACCGCCGCGCTGGGATAGTGCGACGAGGAGATGATCGAATGTCCGTATTCATCCTTCAGATACCTAAGCCCGGTCAGGTAGCCGCCGATGTCCGCTACCGCGCGCGGCGCCCCGGCGGCGAAGCCGCAGGCGGCGCCGGCGGCGGCCAGGGCGGCCCTTGCCAGCCGGGCCCCCCACGAGCAGCGCCGCCAGTCGCCCGCGTCCTGGAAGCACGCCAGGAGGGGCAGCCAGAACCAGAGCAGCAGCGTCACCTTGCAGGCGACCATGAACCCGAACACGAGGCCGGCCAGGAGCGACCACCAGCCGGGCGCAAGGCGGCGAGGCCCGCTCATCCAGACCAGCCCGAGTGCCGCCAGCGTGAGGAAGGCCTCGGGCCTCGCGTAATGACTGTCCTGCACGAGCAGGGGGTTGACCGCGACCCAGAGGCCCGCGCCGAGCGCCAGTCCCCATCCCCGGATCCTGAAGGCCAGGAGCATGGCCAGCACAAGCCCCAGCGTCCCGAACCCGGCCGAGCAGGCGCGATAGAACACGATCCTCTCCTCGATCCCGCGGGCCCCCGGGTGGGCCGGGGCCGCCCCCCTAATGCGCTCAAGCAGGCTGAGGGCGAGAAAGTAGGAGGAGAAGTTGTACTGCGCCGCGCCGAAGTCCGCCCCGAGCGGGGTGTGCGCCCAGTTGGTGTCGAGGTCGCGGCTGCTCAGGACGCGGGACACGACATAGGGCGCGATCGCCTCGTCGGGCTGCCGGTAGGGTCCGCCTATGTAGGCGAACCTCAGCCAGCAGCCTCCCGCGACGATCGCCGCCGCGATTGCGAGGCGCTGCCACCTGCCTGCAGCGCCGCTAAAAGCCGCTTGTGGTTGCATTTGCTGTCGGCCGCGAGGTTGACCCGCCCCCGGCCGCTTGCGACGGGAAACCGGCCTTGCTGAACCAAAATGCGCGGCATGTCGCCGTTTTTCCGGCCCTGGCGAACCCCGGCCGAGCGGCCGGACCGCCGATTCCGTAACAGGCTGCGCCTATGAATGTTCCGCCGCTGATTTGGCCGCCGGCCGCCCGCCTGGGCGCGGCCTTGGACGGCGCGCCGGGTAGCGGTCGGAGGCGTCCGGGCCGCCGCCGTGGGCGCTTGCGCTTCACGGGCCTAATCTCTTCTCTTTCCCGATGAAATCGATGCGAATGTTCGCCCTGGCATTAGCCGGCCTGGCCATCATCGGCCGCGCGGCGGCGGCCGCGCCGGACGGGCTCCTGGGCTTCAGGGCCGCGTCGTCGTCGGACGAGCTGCAGCGCGAAAAGGCCTTCGACGCAGCGATAGACCCGGCGGACCTGCGCTCGTGGATGGAGCAGATGTCCTCGGAGCCGAACCAGGTGGGCTCGCCCCACGACAAGGCGAATGCGGAATTCACCCTCGCGAAGTTCAAGGAGTGGGGCTGGGAGGCGAAGATCGAGACGTTCGAGGTCCTGTACCCGACGCCCAAGAGCCTCGCGGTCGAGATGGTGGCGCCGGTCGAGTACAAGGCCCGGCTGTCGGAGCCCGCCGTCGACGGCGACCGGACCTCGTCGCGCACCGCCGGGGCGCTTCCACCCTACAACATCTACTGCGCGGACGGGGACGTCACGGCTGACCTCGTGTACGTGAACTACGGCCTGCCCGCCGACTACGCCGAGCTCGAGAGGCGAGGCATCGACGTCAAGGGCAGGATCGCGATCGCGCGCTACGGCGTCTGCTGGCGCGGGCTCAAGCCCAAGCTCGCCCAGGAGCACGGCGCCGTGGGATGCATCATCTACTCCGACCCGCACGAGGAGGGCTACTGGTCCGGCGACGTCTATCCCAAGGGCGCGTACCGGCCGGACGACGGCGTGCAGCGCGGATCCGTCGCGGACATCACGCAGTATTCCGGCGACCCGCTGACCCCCGGGGTCGGCGCGACCAAGGACGCGAAGCGGCTCAAGATCGAGGATGCGCCGACGATCCTCAAGATCCCGGTGATCCCGATCTCCAGCGCCGACGCGAGGCCCCTCCTCGCCGCGCTCGGGGGGCCGGTTGCGCCGGCTGGGTGGCGCGGGGCGCTGCCCTTCACCTACCATGTCGGCCCCGGCCCGGCGAAGGTCCGCCTCGCCATCGCCTCCGACTGGAGCCTGAAGCCGATCTACGACGTGATCGCCGTCATGAAGGGATCCGAGTTTCCCGACCAGTGGGTCGTCCGCGGGAACCACCACGACGGATGGGTGTTCGGCGCCTGGGATCCCCTTGCCGGGAACGTCGCGGTCATGGCCGAGGCGAAGGCGATAGGCGCCCTGGCGAAGACGGGCTGGAAGCCCAAGCGGACGCTGGTCTACGCCAGCTGGGACGGCGAGGAGCCCGGCCTCCTCGGCTCGACCGAGTGGGCGGAGACCCACGCGGACGAGCTCCAGCGCAAGGTCGTCCTCTATGTCAATTCCGACACCAACGGCCGCGGCTTCCTCTTCGCAGGGGGCAGCCATTCGTACCAGCACCTCCTCAACGAGGTCGCGGGCGCCGTCCTCGATCCGGAGACCGGGGCGACCGTCCTCGACCGCTGGCGCGCCCGGATAAAGGTGGCCGACCTCGAGAAGAGGTTCCCGGAGTCGATCCCGGCCGCGGAGCAGGAGCTGCTGGTGAAGGCGGCGAACGCCGGCGGCGACATGCCCATCTCGGCGCTGGGCTCGGGCTCGGACTACACCCCCTTCCTCCAGCACCTCGGGGTTGCGTCGATGAACCTGGGCTACGGGGGCGAGGACGCGGACGGCGGGATCTACCACTCGACCTACGACTCGTTCGACCACTTCGTCCGCTTCGGGGACCCCAAGTTCGTGTACGGCGTGTCCCTGGCGCAGACCGCGGGCCGGCTCGTGCTCCGCGCGGCCGACGCCGAGGTCCTGCCCATGAGGATGGTCGACCTTGCCGACAGCGCCGCGCGCTACGTGGCCGAGGTCGAGAAGCTGACCGAAGCCGAGCGCGACGACACCGTCAGGCTCATCGGCCTCGTCGACGAGGGCGCGTTCAAGCTGGCCGCCGATCCCCAGGAGGCGCGCCTGGCTCCCCCGGTCCCGTCCGACGTGCCCATGCTGGCCTTCGAGGCGCTGGACCGCGCCGCGAGCCGGATCAAGAAGTGCGCGAAGACCTACGACGATGCCTTCGCGCGGGCCTCGGCCATGGACTTCAAGCTTTCGAACGCCGAGCTCGCGCGCCTCAACGGCATCCTGCAGGGCCTCGAGCGCTCCCTCTTGAGCGAGAGGGGCCTTCCCGGCCGGGCCTGGTACAAGCACATGCTCTATGCGCCCGGCATGTTCACGGGCTACGGGGCCAAGACGCTGCCCGGCGTGCGCGAGGCCATCGAGCAGCGCCGCTGGCCGGACGCGATCGACTACATCAGCGTGGCCGCGGAGGTCCTGAACAATGCCTCCGGCCGCATGGACGAGGCGACGGAGGCGCTGACGCCGAGATTCAACAAGGCGTCCGGCCCCGGCAGGTCGATCGGGCCGGCGCCGCCCCCGCCCTCCGACAGCTGATCCCGTGACCCGCTTCCTTTCGCTGCTCCTGCCCGCGCTCCTGCTGTGCGCCGCCCCGCTCGGGGCCGCGCCCATCCCGGTAAGGGTCGCCGTTGTGGTGACCTTCGAGGCGGGCGCGGACCGGGGCGACAAGCCCGGAGAGTTCCAGTTCTGGGTCGAGAGGGAGAACTGGACGCAGCGGATCGACGTCCCCGGGGTCGACCACCCGGTCCTGACCGACGGCAACGGGACGATCGGCGTCGTGTCGGGCGTGACGGTGCGCTCGTCCAACCAGATCATGGCGCTCGTCCTGAGCGGGCGTTTTGACTTCTCGAGGACCTACTGGCTCGTGAACGGCATCGCGGGGGTCAACCCGGCGGTCGCCTCGATCGGGAGCGCGGCCTGGGCGCATTACGTGATCGACGGCGACGTCGCCTACGAGATCGACGCGCGCGAGGCCGACGCCTCCTGGCCCTATGCGATCATCCCGATCGGGTCCAGGGTTCCGAACCAGAAGCCGAAGTACGAGGGATGGGAGCCCGAGACGATGGCCTACCCCCTGAATCCGGCGCTTGTCGGATGGGCCTACGCGCTCACGAGGGACACCGAGATACCCGACTCGGACGAGATGAGGGCGTACAGGGCGCTCTACGAGGGGTTCCCGAACGCGCAGAGGCCCCCGTTCGTCCTCTTCGGGGAGACCTTCGGCTCGTGCCGCTACTGGCACGGGAAAGCGCTGACGCAGTGGGCGGGCGACTGGACGCGCCTGTGGACCGGCGGCAGGGGCGAGTTCGCGATGTCCGACATGGAGGACCAGGGCATCGTCGCCGCCCTGACGCGCCTGTCGAAGATGGGCAGGGTCGACTTCCAGCGGGTCCTGTTCCTGAGGACGGCGAGCAACTACTGCATGCAGGCCCCGAAGCAGGACGTGAACGCGAGCCTCCACGCCGAGTACGCGGGATACATTCCGGCCCTCGAGGCGGCGTACCGCGTGGGAAGCCGCGTGACCCACGAGCTCGCCGCGCACTGGAGCGTGTACCGCGACAACGCTCCGGGCTCGAACTGACGACCCGCCGGCATGGAGGCCGCCGCGATGCAGCACGACACGCTTCCGGCGACCCCGAAGAAGCCCATGTTCCCCATAGGCGACGGGCTGCGCGCCTACCTGCGCGCGTTCAGGCGGGAGCGGGAACTGCCGGTGACCTATGAGCGGCTGCGCGCCTTCGCCGAGGCCCACCCGCTCGTGGACGCCGAGGGGAAGCCGACCCTCTGGGACACGGTGATTTACGACCGCAACGAGATGCCCGCCCTCAACGAGGCTCTCAAGGAGGTGTACGCCCTCATCAAGGTGGACGGCGACATGTCGGTGGTCCAGCACCTGTACGCGGACCGCGTGGATTTCTGCACATTCGGGAACTCGATGCCGTTCAGGATCCGGATCGTCAACGCGTACAACGACAACCAGGACTACATCTACATCAAGAAGGCCGACGCATCGCGGGTGTACGGCCTCGAGCTCGAGCACCTGCTTTCGCCCAACCGCCTCAATTTCATCACGCGCGGCAACACGCTCGTCGAGGAGCACATCGCGGGCGTCCCGGGGGACATCTTCATCACCCGCTGGCTGCAGCGCCCCGAGCTCAGCCCCGTGCGGGTCGCCAAGGAGCTCATCAAGTTCAACGAGCGGTGCTTCGTGCAGCTCCTGGGGGACATGCGCTCCTACAACTTCGTCTTCGTCGTGACGCCGGACTTCGAGGACTTCCAGCTCAAGATCCGGGCGATGGACTTCGACCAGCAGAGCTACAACGGGAGGAAGAACTTCTATCGGCCGCAGTTCTTCAAGGAGAACGCGCCGCTCGTCCTCTTCTGCACGAAGCACCTGCGCGCCGAGACCGCCAACCAGTACCAGCGCGAGGAGCAGACGATGATGATGCAGCGCGCCGAGCTCGCGGCGCGGCGCCTCAGCCTTCTCCTCTCCGCGATGGAGCGCGACCCGATATCGCCTCCGGAAAAGGTCCACCTGCTGCGCGAGGCGCTCGCAGAGCACTACGGCAGGCCCGAGTACCGGCACTGCGACTCGATGGGCGCCCTCGTCCGGGAGAACCTCGAGTCGATCCGGCGCCGCGTGGGCCGCCCGGCGCTCGCCGTGCTCGCCCCGGGCCTGCAATAGGCCCCCGGGGCCCGGCCCGTCGGTTCAGTTCATCCCGAAACCGGTTCCGGAGGCGGCCTGCGCTCCCTCCTCTGCCTCCTCGGGGGGCAGCTCCTCGAGCGGGGCGAACCGCTCGGAGGAGAAACCGAGTTCCTCCTTCCCCGCGTGGAACGGGTCCGGGGGATTGACCAGCTCGTGGAGCAGGAGCCCCACGGTCGCGGAATCGCCCCCCTTTACGATCCTTTCGCGGCCCAGGAACACCTCGCGCACGGTGTAGGTCTTGCCCTTCACCGGGAGCTGCGCGTAGATCGCGCTCACGAAGTCGCTGAAGTCGTCGTTGATGCACACGACCCTCTGGCCCTTTGTCACTCGATCCTCCCTTCGTCGAAGTCGATGAGGTCGGCGACGCTCCTTATGTCGCCGGCCCTGTCGGCGCATCCCATGGCCGTCAGCGCGGCCTTGAGGAACTCCCGGCCCTCGTCGGTCATCCCCTTCTGCGCGAGGTCCCGGTTCCACTTAGCGGCGCGCACGTCCGCCGGGAGGAGGCGGGCGAGCCCGCGCTCGATTTCCGCGTCATCCGCCGACTCGATGACGATCCGCTCGACCGCCCCGGGCTCGACGCCCAGGTGGAGGCAGAGGAGCCCGTCGATCCCCCGCTTGAAATTCTTGGCGTAGCTCGCCGGAAGGGATCCGCGGGCCTTGACGTACTTGCACTTGGCCAGGAAGCGGGGGAGGTAGAGGAGGCCCGTCGGCCCGTGGGCGAGATAGGGCGAGGGCAGGCACGTGAGCACCTCGCCGGTGGATCCGGGAATGGGCTTTGACGGCATCGGCAACGAAGAGATAACGTGACAACCCGCCCGTGGACAAGCGCGCCCTCACCCTGTCGATCATCACCCAGCTCGAGGCGGAGCTGACCCTCCACACGGAGGCCGCGCTCGGCTCCCGCGACGAGGCGACGGACGAGGACAGCCGGGCGGAGGACAAATACGACATGCGCAGCCAGAGCGCGGCCTACCTCGCCGCCGGCCAGTCCATGCTGGTCACCGAGATCGCGGGCGCGATCGCGGCCTGGAAGGCGCTCTCCCTGCGGGTCTTCGGGTCCGGCGAGGGGATTGCCGCCGGGGCCCTCGTGACCCTTGAGGCGGACGGCCAGCTCTCCGCGTACCTGATGGGCCCGCAGTCGGGCGGGCTCGAGGCCCGGGACGGCGAATCGACGGCGACCGTGGTGACCGGCACCTCGCCGCTGGGCCGCCAGCTCGTGGGCCGCTGCGTCGGCGAATTCGTCCAGATAGCCGAGAGGCTGGGGCCGGTGCTCCACCGGGTGGCCGCTGTGGAGTGACGCCCCGGTCCCCGGGGGGCGCGCGCCGCCGGGCGGCAAGCCCGGCCCGGGCCGCCCGGCCTAGGGCAAGTCCGTCTGGCCCATCAGGTAGCGGTCGCACTCGCGCGCGGCGCCGCGGCCCTCGTTGATAGCCCAGACCACGAGGCTCTGGCCGCGGCGGCAGTCGCCGGCCGCGAACACGCCCGGCAGGCTCGTCAAGTATTGCTCGTACTCGGCCCTGATGTTGCTGCGGGCGTCGCAGGCCACGCCGATCTCCTTCAGCAGCGCCTGCTCCGGCCCGAGGAAGCCCATCGCAAGGAGAACGAGCTGCGCGGGGATCACCCTCTCGGAGCCGGGCACCTCGCTGGGCACGAACTGGCCCTTGTCGTTCCTCTGCCACGCGATCTCGACCGTGACGATGTCCTTGACGCGGCCCTCGGCGTCGCCGCCGAACTTCTTGACCGTGGTGAGGTAGACCCGCGGGTCGGCGCCGAAGCGGGCGGCGGCCTCCTCCTGGCCGTAGTCCAACTTGTAGACCTTCGGCCACTCGGGCCAGGGGTTGTCCTCGGCGCGCCCGGTCGGCGGCCGCGGCAGGATCTCGATCTGGACGAGGCTGCGGCAGCCGTGGCGCATGGCCGTTCCCACGCAGTCGGTCCCCGTGTCGCCGCCCCCGACGACGACGACGTCCTTGCCGCGCGCATGGATCGGGCCGCCCTCCGCGCCACCGTCGAGCAGCGCGGCGGTGTTGGCCGTGAGGAACTCCATCGCGAAGTGGACGCCGGCGAGGCCCCGGCCATCCACGGGCAGTTCGCGCGGCTGCGTGGCCCCCGTGCAGATGACGGTCGCGTTGAACTCCTTGAGGAAGATCTGGGGCTCCACGTTCTCGCCGACGTTGGCCTTGCAGATGAACTTGACGCCCTCCTGCTCCATGTGGCGGATCCGGCGCAGCACCACCTCCCTCTTGTCGAGCTTCATGTTCGGGATGCCGTACATCAGCAGCCCGCCCGGCAGGTCGGCGCGCTCGAAGACCGTCACGGTGTGCCCCGCGCGGTTCAGCTGCGCGGCCGCGGAAAGGCCCGCCGGCCCGGACCCGATGACGGCGACCTTCTTGCCGGTGCGCACGCGGGGGGGCTCGGCCAGCACCCAGCCCTCGGCCCACCCCTGGTCGATGATCGCGCACTCGATGTTCTTGATCGTCACCGGGGTGCTGTTGATGCCGAGGACGCACGAGCCCTCGCAGGGGGCCGGGCAGACGCGGCCCGTGAACTCGGGGAAGTTGTTGGTCCGGTGCAGCCGCTCGAGAGCCTCGCGCCAGAGCCCGCGGTAGGCCAGGTCGTTCCACTCCGGGATCAGGTTGTTCACCGGGCAGCCCGAGGCCATTCCGCTGACCAGCTTGCCGGTGTGGCAGAAGGGCACGCCGCAGTCCATGCACCGCGCGCCCTGCTGGCGCAGCTTGTCCTCCCCCATGTGGTGGTGGAACTCCTTCCAGTCGCCCACGCGCTGGAGCGGCGGCCGGTCCGCGGGCAGCTCCCGCAGGTATTCGAGAAAACCAGTTGGCTTGCCCATCGTGCTAGGTCGGGATCGGGGTTGAGCTCATGGGCGGTCAGTTGCCGCCCACGCGGGAAAGGTCGCGCGCGTTCTCCTCGAAGGCCGCCATGACGGCCTCGTCGCCCGTCAGGCCCTGGCCGTGGGCGCGCCGTATGCAGGCCAGCATGCGCCGGTAGTCATTCGGCATCACCTTGACGAAGCGCGGGACCACCCGCGCCCAGTCGTCGAGCACCCGCCGGGCCCGCGAGCTCGCCGTGTGGGCCAGGTGCCTCTCGATCATCGCGCGAACCTCGGCGATCTCCTCCGGGGACTCGAGCTTCTCGATGCCCACCATCTGGAGGTTCACCCGGGACGGGAAGTCGCCGCGCTCGTCGAGGACGTAGGCGACCCCTCCGGACATGCCGGCCGCGAAGTTGCGGCCCGCCGGGCCCAGCACGACGACGCGGCCGCCCGTCATGTACTCGCAGCCGTGGTCGCCGACGGACTCCACGACGGCGTTGACGCCGCTGTTGCGAACGCAGAAGCGCTCGCCCGCCACGCCCCGGATGTAGGCCTCGCCGCTTGTGGCCCCGTACAGGGCCACGTTGCCGACGATGATGTTCTCCTCGGGGACGAACGTCGCCTTCTCGGGCGGGTAGACGATGAGCTTTCCGCCCGACAGCCCCTTTCCGAGGTAGTCGTTCGCGTCGCCCTCGAGCAGGAAGGTCATGCCCTTTGGCACGAAGGCGCCGAAGCTCTGGCCCGCCGAGCCGTGGAACCTGATCCGGATCGTGTCGTCGGGCAGGCCGCGGGCTCCCCACTTCTTCGTCAGCTCGCCGCCGGTGATGGTCCCGACGACGCGGTGCGTGTTCTTGATGGGCAGGTCCGCCGCGACCTTCTCGCCCCGCTCGATCGCGGGCCGGCAGATCTCGAGCAGCGTCGTCACGTCGAGCGACTTGTCGAGCGAGTGCTCCTGCGGGATCTGGCAGAAGCGCCCCACGTCCTCGTCCACGTCGGGCTGGTAGAGTATCTTGCTGAAGTCGAGCCCCTTGGCCTTCCAGTGGTCCACGGCCCTCCTCGCCTCGAGCCGCTCCACGTGCCCGACCATCTCCTCGACCGTGCGGAAGCCGAGCCGGGCCATGATCTGGCGGACGTCCTCGGCGATGAAGCGCATGAAGTTGACGACGTGCTCCGGCTTGCCCGCGAACTTCGCGCGCAGCTGCGGGTCCTGGGTCGCCACCCCGGTCGGGCAGGTGTTCAGGTGGCAGACGCGCATCATGATGCAGCCGGTGGCCACGAGGGGGGCCGTGGCGAAGCCGAACTCCTCGGCCCCGAGCAGGGCGGCGATGACGACGTCGCGGCCCGTCTTCAGCTGGCCGTCGGTCTCGACGGCGATCCTGCTGCGCAGGTTGTTGAGCACGAGGGTCTGGTGGGTCTCGGCCAGCCCGAGCTCCCAGGGCAGCCCGGCGTGGGCTATGGAGGTCTGGGGCGACGCACCGGTGCCGCCGTCGTGGCCGCTGATGAGCACCACGTCGGCGTGGGCCTTGGCGACGCCGGCCGCGACCGTGCCCACCCCGACCTCGGCGACGAGCTTCACGCTCACCCGCGCCAGCCGGTTGCCGTTCTTCAGGTCGTGGATCAGCTCGGCGAGGTCCTCGATCGAGTAGATGTCGTGGTGCGGCGGCGGCGAGATCAGCCCGACCCCGGCCGTCGTCAGGCGGGTCTTGGCGATCGGGGGATAGACCTTGGTGCCGGGCAGCTGGCCGCCCTCGCCGGGCTTCGCGCCCTGGGCCATCTTGATCTGGAGCTCGCGGGCGTTGACGAGGTACTCGCTCGTGACGCCGAAGCGGCCCGAGGCGACCTGCTTGATCGCGGAGTTCTTCGAGTCCCCGTTGGGCTCCAGCACGTACCGGGCGGGGTCCTCGCCGCCCTCGCCGGTGTTGCTCTTGCCGCCTATGCGGTTCATGGCGATCGCGAGCGTCTCGTGCGCCTCCTTGCTGATCGAGCCGTAGGACATCGCCCCGGTCTTGAACCGCTTCACGATGTTCTCGACCGGCTCGACCTCCTCGATGGGCACCGGCGTCGAGGGCTTGAACTCGAGCAGGCCCCGCAGCGTGCAGAGGTTGACGGACTGGTCGTTTATCAGGCCGGCGTACTCCTGGTACACCTTGAAGCTGCCGGTGCGCACCGCCTTCTGAAGGCAGTGGATCGACTCGGGCGTGAACAGGTGCTGCTCGCCGTCCTTGCGCCACTGGTACTGGCCGCCGGAGGGCAGCACGTGGCCGTTCACCTCGCGCTCGGGGAACGCGGCGTGGTGGCGCAGGAGCACCTCCTGCGCGATGACGTCCAGGCCGATGCCGCCCACCCGCGACGCCGTCCAGGTAAAGTACTGGTCGATCACGTCCTGGCGCAGGCCGAGGGCCTCGAACACCTGCGCTCCGCGGTAGCTTTGGATGGCCGAGATGCCCATCTTGGACATCACCTTGATGACCCCCTTCGTGGCGGCCTTGACGAAGTTCTTGCAGGCGGTCTTGTGGTCGATCTTCGCCAGCAGGCCCTCGCGGATCATGTCCTCGATGGTCTCGAAGGCGACGTAGGGGTTGATGGCGCTGCAGCCGTAGCCTATGAGGAGCGAGAAGTGGTGGACCTCGCGCGCCTCGCCCGTCTCGAGGACAAGGCTGACGCGGGTGCGCAGTCCCTCGCGGATGAGGTAGTGGTGCAGGCCGGCGATCGCCAGGAGGGCCGGCACGGGCGCGAAGTCGCGGTTCACGCCGCGGTCGCTGACGATGATGACGTTCACCTCGTCCTCCTCGATCATGCGCCGGGCGATGGCGGAGAGCTCCTCGAGCGACTTGGCGAGGCCCCTCTCCCCGCGGGTGACCCGGAAGAGGATGGGCAGGACCCCCACCTTCAGGCCCGGGAGGTTCTGGCGCCTGAGCTTCGCGAACTCCTCGTTTGTGAGGATGGGCCACTTCAGCTCGACGCGGCGGCACGCCGACGGCTGGGGGTTGAGCAGGTTGCCCTCGGAGCCGAGGCGCGTCTCGGCCCCGATGATGATCTCCTCGCGGATGCAGTCGATCGGGGGGTTCGTGACCTGCGCGAACAGCTGCTTGAAGTAGTCGTAGAGCAGCCTCGGCCGCCTCGAGAGCACCGCCAGCGCCGCGTCGTTGCCCATCGAGCCGACGGCCTCGACGCCGTCGCGGGCCATGGGTGCCAGGACGATGCGCAAGTCTTCGAAGGTGTAGCCGAAGGCCTGCTGGCGCTGCAAGACGGTGTTGTGAGAAGGT
>Ga0074045_10000237_pt1 | contig 52852 bp, 43 predicted proteins | sample BogForMeECP23OM2_FD_94442 | JGI IMG/M metagenome (GOLD analysis project Ga0074045, IMG submission 94442) | Bog forest soil microbial communities from Calvert Island, British Columbia, Canada - Bog Forest MetaG ECP23OM2 | ecosystem: Environmental > Terrestrial > Soil > Wetlands ... | reverse complement strand
TTTCATCCCATCGATCTGACGCCGGAGAGCGAAGTCGAGATCTGTTTTCTCCAGCGGCTGCGAGACGAAATTAAGTTTCCCTCCGTAGAGGCATTACGCGAGCAGATTGCAAAGGATGTGCGGAAGGCATCACGATACTTTCACCTGTTGCGGCTCAGGGCTACATGACTGCGCTTCAAAAAAGGCTTCGAATCTAGTTCGGCGCAAAACAAAACGCCCCAAAACTCTAAAGAGTCGTGGGACGTAAGTCGAGCAGCCCTCCCCCGAAGTCCGCTCGAGAACAACCTTAGCGGATCAGCAAAATCTTGGGAATGGCACTTCCGTGGGGGTAGCGTTACCATGGTTAGTGCGGCAGGTAGCCTGATTCCATGGGCAATTTGCCATCCACTCTCACCACATTGATAGCGCTGCTTACCGAGCGCACATCCACGAAACCGATGGCGCCAGGGGTGGATTGCACGATCTTGAGTACATCGGCGTCGGAATCTGCAAGCTGAATCGCGTCTTTGTGAGCGGCGATCAGCGCCTTCCACTCAGCCAGGCTCACTTTGATCAAGCGCTGCAGGGTTTCCATTTCGCCGACGGAGTCTTTGTGCAAAACGAGGACAATCGCCTTACCGTCGGGCCAGTTCTTGATCTCAGCGCGGACCATCCTGCTCAGGTGAACGGCAGTGACATTCCCCACATCGTTCTCCTTGTTGACCACAACCGCCATGTGATGGGCGAAACAAGGAGTGAGAAACGCCAGCAGAAAAACCGAAACCGCGCCAACCCTCCGAAGCTTCATAAAGACATCCGGATTCAGACCGTCGTTACCTGCAATGCGATACGACGAGCCTAACCTAGAATCGGGAAGCGAGGAGTCAAATTATTGTAAAACCCCGGCGAGGTATCCAGGAAGAAAACAGGCGACCGGCAGACCTATTAGTCAATCGGCTCCGCAACCAGGGAGTCTTCCGGCACTAGAACGCCTGTCGTGCGCTGCACGATCACGATGGCCGCAAGCACAAAGACAATCCCCAGAGTCTGGATGGGGCGCAGAGTTTCTCCCAACAGCAGCGCCGCCAGCAGGATTGAGAACACCGGCTCAAGACAGCTGGCGATGATGGCGCGCGTGGGCTCTAGATGCTGCAGACCGAGGAAGTAGAAGGAGAACGCACCCAGCACCGAAATCATCGAGAAAAGGAAGAGGAACAGCCACTGCGCGGTCGCATAGTGTGCGGCAGCGATTTTCCAGGGAGGGTTGACGACGAGCCAGAAGGCAGCAGCGGCGGCGAGCGTCCAGACCAGCACGCGCCAGCGGTCATGGCGGGCGAGGATGCCGTGTCCGGCAACGTTGTAGAAGGCGAAAGAGAGCGAGGCCAGCAGCGCCGCGATGATGCCGTAAGAATCGAGTCGAAGGGCGGGACCGTCATGCGATTTCATGCCCGCGATGCCGATTACCAGGGCGATTCCAGTGACTGCCAGCACCACGGCAAGCAGTTTCTGCAGCGAAAGCTTTTGCTGGCCACGCGCAACCACATAGACGAGAACCCACACCGGTGCCGTGTATTGCACGACGATGGCGGTAGCCACGTTCGTTCGCTGGATAGCGACGTAATAGAAGTAATTCGAGATGGCTACGCCGAGAGTGCCCAGCAAAAGGCAGTACGCGAGATCGCGGGCGGGGAGCTTGATCCGCTGCCAGCCCTGCCGGGCGACGAGAATCGGAAACAGCACCAGCAGAGAGAACGTGGTGCGGGTCTGCGCAAGAATAAGGGGATCGATGGGACGCAACACGGCTGAGCCTAGTGGCAGCTTTCCGGTAAAGACTGCGCGGCCCAGAGCGGCGGAAATTCCCCAAAGCAAAGCAGCCGAGGCGATAAAGAAGTAGCCGCGCAGGGGATGAGGGCGCGAGCTGTCATGATTCGAGTTAGAGATCGTGAGCCTCGCTCGTTGACTGATCCAATGATTAAAAAGGAAATCGTCGAAACAGGAATGATCAGGCAGCCGGAAGTAGCCGGTCAAGGCGGTCGGGATCGAAGCCTTCAATCACCTCGGCGCCAGCGGGCGTAAGTACAACCAGGGTCGGGGCAGTATGGCTGTGGTAGGTTTCAAACAATTCGACGCGAGCGGCGGGGTCGCTGCTCATGTTCCGCTCTTCAAAGGCGATTCCCTTCACTTCGAGGAAAATCTTCATCACTTCGCAGGTGAGACAGCCGGATTGGGTGAAGAGTAACAATGTAAGCGCCATCGGTTTGGTCACTGTTCTAGCTGTCCAGATATTCGATCTCGGCCGTGATCTTTGCCGTCTTCTCGAGCATGGCTGAAACGGAGCAGTACTTTTCTTTGGAGAGACGGACGGCATCCTCCGCCGCCTTGCGAGACACTTTGCCACCGATGAGGTAGGTCAGCTTAATCTCTGTATAAACCGAGGGTGGGTCGGCGGCGCGCTCGGCTTGGGCTCGGACTTCGAGGCTGGTGAAAGCCTCGCGCTTCTTGCGGAGAATCGACACCACATCGTAGGCGGTGCATCCGCAAAGGGCGATCAAAACCAGCTCCATCGGCGTGTTGGCGGTCTTTTCGGTGGCGGCGTCCATGACGATCGCGTGCCGCGAAGTTGCCTCGCCGAGGAAGCGCTCGCCATCGGTCCATTGAGCTTTAGCTGAAACCATTGCGTAGCTCCTATCTCCTGTTATCCGTACTGGGCTCTGGATGAATCAAAACGCGGAACAGTTCGGGCGCATCCTGTTTGAAGTAAATTTCGAGCTCGGTCTGAATATCGTGGACGCGGGCGAGCGGCAGATCGTCAGAGAAGGTGCAGTGGCAGGAAACGTAAAGCCGTCCGCGCACCTTCTTGATCTGCACGTCGTGCATGTCGACAATCTCCGGAAACTGGCTGGCAACCGCTTTCAGCGTGCGTTCAAGATCGGCGTCGCGGACCGGCTCGTCGCCGGTTTCGATGGTAGCGGGCTCGCTCTCGATATGCGTGAGGATGTCGGCGATCTCGGGCACGTCGTGGCGCATGTCGGCCTCGAGTTCCGTAACCTGATCGTGGGCATTCTTGAGGGTCATGCGCTCATCCAGTTCGACGTGCTGTTCGACGTGAAGCTGGCCGGCGAGATCCTGCACGCTGATGTCATGGACGTTGAGGTTGTGGCGGGTGGCGACGGCGCGAATCCGATCGAAGATGTTCTCCGAACGCTGCGCGCGGGGCAGCGGCTGGACGGTTACATCGGCCTCAGGAAGAATGCTGTGAACCGCGGCCGTAACCGCCTCCACCAACTGTTCGGAGCGCTGGAAGGTGACGGTGCGGGCCAGGCCGACGGCTAGGTCGGCGAAGTAGTGGTTTCCGGCGCGGCGGATGCGCACCCGGCCGACTTCCAACACGCCATCCACGTGGGAGACCGCATCCATGATCTGCGCCCGCACTCCCGCGGGAGCGGCGTCGAGCAGAGCATCGACGGTGCGTCGGGCCAGACGCCAGCTCACCGAAACAATCACCCCAGCGACGAACAGTGCGGCAATGGGGTCAGCTCTGAGCAGCCAATCCTGGTGATACAGGCGTCCCAGCAGGATCAGCCCAAGTCCCAGCACAACTACCCCCGAAGACCAGATATCGGTGGAGAAATGCAGCGCGTCCGCTTCGAGAGCCTGGCTCTGATACTTGGTGGCGATACGGCCGAGAGCGTGGGAACGCCACCAGTCCACCGCCATGGAGATCAGCATGACGGCGAAGGCCCAGACCGAAGGTTCGACTTCGACCTGGCGGAAGAACAACCTCCTCACGGCTTCGTAGATAACCCAGGCGCAGGTCACCAGCAGCAGGGCGGTTTCAACGAAGGCCGAAAAATTTTCGACCTTGCCATGGCCGTATTGGTGGTCGGCGTCGGCGGGCTTGTCAGAAACTCCGACGGAAAGATATGTGAGCAGGGCTGCAATCAGATCCAGCGCGGAATGTGCCGCTTCGGAGAGAATTCCGAGGCTTCCCGTGGTGATGCCGACCACAATCTTCCCGCTGGTAATGAGGACCGCCGCCACGACGGAGCTGCCGGCGACCGCGCGTTTCTCCGCGCGCATGGCGTTGGGCGAATAAAGGGCCGGCGTCCCGGACATGAAGCGATTATCGCCGCTAATGGGGAATTGCGCCACGGAGAATCAGAAGGGGGGTGGGATCTACCGTTCCCTCGGCGTCATCCCGAAGCCCCGCGTTTTCTCCAGCGGGGCGAGGGATCTCGGGTACAGTTGACATTCTCAGAAACCAGTCGGCACCAGTGCCGATACTCTTCTGGGCCTTTGTGGTTCAACCTTTTTCTCTGCTAGGATGCTAGGTTCGGGTGGTTCGACTTCCTGATCTACCAATCCTTGGAGGATTTTTTCTATGGGTAAGAGTTGGTTGCTGTGTGTGCTATTGGGAACGCTAGCCTGGGGACAGGCACAGCCGGGGATGGCTCCAGCGCAGCCCGGCCCGCCGCAAGCGCCGGGCGCCGCCGGCAAGGCTCCGGCCGCCGCAGAAACAGAGGTGGCCGAGACTGCGGTCGTGCTCACTATCAAGGGAGTATGCCCCGAGGAGAAGGCAACCGCGACATCCAAAACCGGCGCGAGCAAAACCTCCGCAGCCACGACGAAGAAACCTGCCGATTGCAAGACCGAGATCACGCGGGCAGAGTTCGAAAAGATTGCCAACGGGCTTTCGAACACTGTCACACCGCAATTGAAGCGTCAGCTGGAAACCGCGCTTCCCCGGTTTATGGCGATGTCAGAAGCAGCGAAGGCCAAAGGTCTGGACAAGAGTCCGAGATACTTCGAAACCTTGAAGATTGCCAAAATGCAGATTTTGACCAACGAACTGCAGCGATCGTTGCAGGAAGAGGCGGACAAGGTGCCGCCGCAGGACGTCGAAAACTACTACAAGAAAAATCAGGAAGCCTATGAGCAGTTTGCTCTGGACCGTCTCTTCATCCCACGTTACAAGACGGCCGAGGCTGAGAAGGAAGAAGAAGTGTCGAAAGATCCCGAGGATCAGCAGGAGCCCGAGAAAAAGCTCACCCCGGAAGAGCAGAAGGCCAAGCAGGCCGAGGAACAAGCTAAGCGGGAGAAAGGCGAACAGGAGTTGAATAAGCTGGCCGACAGCTTGCACGAGCGGGCTGCCGCCGGAGAAGATTTCGGCAAGCTGCAGAAAGAGGCGTTCGAAGCTTCTGGGACAAAAGTGCAAACCCCGGCGGTGAACCTGCCCAAAGTGCGCCGGAACGGGCTGCCGGCGGCGCACGCCGCCGTATTCGATCTGAAAGTGGGCGAAGTGTCGGCCCTAATCAACGACAACGGCGGTCATTATGTGTACAAGGTGACGAGCCGCGAAGTGCTGCCGGTGGATCAGGTGAAAGATGAAATCCACAACAAATTGAAGAGCGAGCGCTTGAAAGAGCTGACGGAGAAGTACACGAACTCGTTCCAGGCGGTCCCGAACGAGGCATACTTTGGACCAGCAATGCCGGCCGGAATTCCTGGGCGTCCGGGAGTGATGGGCCAGGGAGCGCCCATGCGCCCACCGGTGGCGACGCCGGCTGCGCAGGGTACGCCGCCGGAACCAAATCCGCCGGCGCAAACTCCCGCACCGCCTCCTCCGTCCAAGCCGAACTGATGGTGAACGAAAAACCTGTCGTCGTGGTCACGGGCATAGCGGGGAACCTGGGATCCCGCCTGCTCCCGCTGCTGGGGGATTTCTCCGTGCTCGGAGTGGACTTGAAGCCGCCCGAGACCGACTTGCCGCTGCAATTCGAGAGCATTGATTTGGGCGAAGAGTCCTCGACGCGCTTGCTCTACGAGATGTTGCGTGACACCCGTCCAGCTTCTGTGGTGCATCTGGCTTTCGTCATCGACCCGGTGCGCTCGGGTGTGATTGAAGCCGAGCGCATGTGGCAGATCAACGTTGCAGGCACGGCTCGCGTGATGGAGGCGATCACCGAGACCAACCGTACCGCGGAGTCTCCAATCCGGCAATTCATCTTTCCCAGCAGCGTTTCTGTTTATGGACCCAGCCTTCCGTCACCGGCCACCGAAGATTCTCCCATGGCCGCGCATACTCTGCCCTACGCGATCCACAAGAAGCAATGCGACGAAGTGGTGCAGCAGCGCTCACCCGCGTTGCGCGGATGTAGCGCGTATATTCTGCGGCCTCACATTTTTGCCGGAGCCAGCGTGGAAAACTATCTTCTGGGCGCGTTCCGGGGAACGCCCAACGGGAAAAGCCCGCGGGCGGAGAAGATGCGCCGCCAGGGCAAACGGCTGCCCAGCATGCTTCCAAGCGGTCAGCGCTATTTGGACAACAAGATTCAGTTCGTGCACGTGGACGATATGGCGCGGCTCATCGCCCACATCCTGCACCGCGACCCCGAGTCGCAACGGCTTACGATCTTAAACGTTGCGGGACGCGGTGAGCCGCTCACCTTTGGCCGCTGCATTGAAATGGCCCAGGCGAAGCTGATTCGCGTGCCGGGAAAATGGGCGATGCGGCTGGTGCTGGAATTTCTTTGGAAACGGCAAATTTCCGCGATTCCGCCGGAGGCGTTGCCCTACATGACCGGCGAATACATCATGAATACCGACCGGCTGCAGAAGTTTCTCCACGGCGAGTATGAGCATGTGATGCAACACACGATTGCCGAGGCATTCGCCGACAGTTTTAAGGCCCGGACTGCGGCCGCATCGGAGAAGGCGCCCAGCGGATAGGGTCGGGCGCCTCGGTTCTTCTTCCGAAGAGAACTATCCGCTGACGCAACTCCTCTCGATGTTTCATTTCCTGCCGCGATACAAACCCGCAATACCGAAGGTGTAAGGCATCCAACTGGCTTCGCGGAAGCCGGCTTGGCGCATGCGCGCCTGCATCTCTTCGGGCTGCGGAAATCGCTCCACCGAATTGGGGAGGTAGGCGTAGGGACCCCGTACGCCTGAAAGCATGGTACCGATGCGGGGCAGAACCTGTTTGAAGTAGACGCGATAGAGAGCGCCCATCGCTCCCTTGGGCTCGCTGAAATCGAGGATGCCGCATTCGCCCCCGGGCTTCAGCACGCGGGCGATCTCGCGCAGGCCCGCATCATAGTCCGCGAGGTTGCGAAAACCGAACGCTGAAGTGACCAGGCCGAAGTGCTCGCCAGGGAACGGAAGGCACAGGGCGTCGGCTTCGATCCAGGCCGGCATTGAGGAGGCGCCGTTGATTGAGGCGCGGTCGAGAGACTTTAAGCGGGCGCGCTGCAGCATAGCGTGAGAAAAGTCCGCGCCCAGAACCCGCGCACCCCTGACCCCAGACAGCTTACGTAAGGCGAAGGTCATGTCCCCCGTGCCGCAGCAGAGATCCAACACCCGGACATCTGGCTGTGCCAGAATGTGCCCGAAGCTGCGTGCCGTGCGGCGCCACCATAAGCGGTCGATGTTGAACGACAGCACATGGTTCAACAGATCGTACCGGGGAGCAATCGAGGTGAACATCTCGCGGACGGCGCGGGCTGCCGAGCGCGAATCGTGGGCGCCTTCCGGCGCGGCTCCGACTACGAGTTTGCCGGGTTCGGGCATCGCCAGTAGAACTCGAACGAGTCTTACTTTCCCCATCCCCCACGGGACAGCCGGCGTAATTCTTCGACGGCGTTGATCACTACATTATCTGGCACGTCGGCGGCGATTTCGACCTTGCCAATCTCCCGGGGCAAAACGAAATGCACAGCGCCGTTCTGGGTTTTCTTGTCCGCCTGCAAACGCGCGAGAATCTTGCGCGCGCTGACATTGAGCTCCGGCAGTCGGCCCAGACCGAGGACGGCGTCCGCGATGCGCCCGGCAGTCACGCTGTCGGTGCGTCCCACCGTGAGCGCAATATTAGTCGCAGCGATCAATCCCCAGGCGACCGCTTCGCCATGGAGCAGGCTCTGGTAGCCGGTTTCGGCTTCCAGCGCATGGCCGATGGTGTGGCCGAGGTTGAGGACGCGGCGCAGCCCGCCCTCGTGCTCGTCGGCAGAGACCACTTCAGCCTTCAGCTTCACCGACTGAGCGATGAGACCTTCGAGTTCGAGCGCATCGCGCTTGAGGATCTGCGCCCGTTTTTGTTCAAAGCGCCGGAAGAGGTCTAGATCGCCGACGATGCCGCACTTGAGCGCCTCGTATAGCCCGGCGCGGAACTCACGGTTGGGGAGCGTCCGCAGAATTTCCGGATCGATCAGGACCACGCGCGGCTGATGGAACGTTCCCAGCAGGTTCTTCCCTGCCCCGAGGTTGACGCCGGTCTTGCCGCCGACGGAGGCATCCACCTGGGCGAGCACGGTGGTGGGAATCTGCACCAGTTCCACACCGCGCATATACAAAGAGGCCAGCAGTCCTGTAACGTCGCCAACCACGCCGCCGCCAAAAGCGAGGAGAACCGCTTTGCGGTCGGCGCCAAGCCGGGACAATTTTTCCGCGAGAGTTTCGATCGTTGCCAGCTTCTTGGCAGGCTCTCCGTCGGCCATCGGCAGCAGCTGGGCTTTGAATCCCGCCGAAGCCAACGACCTGAGCAGTTTCGCGCCCCAGCGCCGGCGCACTGGAGGAACCGTCAATACAAACAGCTTACTTGAGTGTGGCAGCAACTCAGCCAGCAAACTGCCGGCTCGCGCCAGCAGACCGTTCTCAATGCGGGCCTGATAAGGTCGCGGCAGCACATGGATGGTGACTTGCGCCATGGAAATCCATGATAGCTCAAAGGCGCAGCAGCTTTAATCGCTCCTGGTTTTATTAATGGCGGTCGCCTTCCATCGTTCCCGTCTCTCATCGCCAGCGCCCGGGAGGTGATACCATCTTCCGTCAATGAAGGGTCTTCCAGCCGAGACCGATTTCGTGGTGATTGGTGCCGGAGTTGCGGGCCTGCGCGCTGGCGTCGACCTGGCGGAGGCGGGGCGGGTGCTGGTGCTGGCGAAAAAAGAGGTCACCAATTCCAATACCCAGTATGCGCAAGGCGGAATCGCGGCCGCGCTCAGCGATGAAGACGAAGTCAGCCTGCACTTGCAAGATACCCTGGTTGCGGGGGACGGGTTGTGCAACCCGGAAGCGGTAAAAACTCTGGTTGAAGAAGGTCCCGAGCGGATCGAAGAGCTGATTGCATGGGGCACGCAGTTCGATCGCAGTGGAACCAAGTTGGTCTTCGGGCGCGAAGGCGCGCACAGTCGCAACCGCATCCTGCACGCCCAGGGCGATTCCACCGGACGCGAAATTCTGCGCGCGCTCTATGCCAAAGCCCAGACGGTCAAGAACATTTCCGTGCGCGAGTTCGAGTTTTCCACCGGACTTGAAACCGACAATGGGCGCGTAACCGCGGTTTCGCTGATCAACGAAAAAGGCTTGCCCGAAGAAGTAGCATGCTCCGCGGTTTTGCTGGCCACGGGAGGCATGGGACAACTCTATCGCAACACCACCAATCCCGATGTCGCCACCGGCGACGGTGTAGCCATGGCGTTTCGCGCGGGCGCCGAAGTCAGCGACATGGAATTCATTCAGTTTCACCCCACGGCGTTGTATTTGAAAAAAGCGCCGCGCTTTCTGCTCTCTGAAGCGCTGCGGGGTGAAGGCGCATATCTGCGGAATATCGAGATGGATCGCTTCATGGCGAAGTACCATCCCCTGGCCGAACTGGCGCCGCGCGATGTGGTGGCGCGCGCCATCATGCACGAAATGGAAGTAAGCCGCGCCAAAGATCCATTCGTTTACCTCGACCTCACCCACCTCCCAGCTGCCAAAGTTCAGAAGCGCTTTCCGCGAATTTATGCGACGTGCCTCGAATACAACATCGACATCACCGAGGATCTGATTCCGACTCGCCCCGCCGCGCATTACGCCATGGGCGGCGTGCGCACCGACCTTCAGGGAAAAACCAGTCTCGACGGACTCTATGCCGCGGGCGAGGCAGCCGCGACTGGTGTCCATGGCGCCAACCGGCTGGCCAGCAATTCTCTGCTCGAGGGCCTGGTGTATGGAGCTCGCGCGGGAAAAGCCATGCGCCAGGAACTCAAGCTGCCGCGAAAGACTGCGAGCGTGCAGAAAAAGTCCGCTTCACAGAACGGACCCGTGGATGCAGGCTTGGAAGAATTGATCACGCAAATTCAGGATTTGATGTGGAAGGATGCAGGCATCGTACGCACCCGAACCGGGATGCTTGAGGCGATCAAGACGTTAGAAGCACTTGCACCGAGGGTCCCACATCCCCGCACGCGGCGGGCGTACGAAGCGGCAAACTTGCACCAGGCGGGGCTTTTGGTGGTTCGCTCGGCGCTGGCCCGAGAGGAAAGTCGCGGCGCGCACTATCGGACGGATTATCCCGCGCATGATGACAAGAAATTTCTAAAGCATTCGGCGGTTAAAGGTGAGAGTTTGCGGTTTGTGTGAATTGTCATCCCGAGCGAAGCGAGGGATCTTGATCTTTGCCTGCGGCGGCGATGTGATGGCGTAGGCAAGAACCAAGATCCCTCGCTTCGCTCGGGATGACATCTTCTGACAGCGAACACGACTATGTAAAACCGCCCTTACACGGCCTGTCCGAACAGTGCGCTCACCGTGACTTCTCGGGTAAAACTACCGAGGCAACGATTGCCACCAGCAACACCAGCGCCACCACTCCCAGGGTTAGGATGGTTGAGACGTGAAAGTAGTCGGCGCTAATCATCTTCAATCCAAACAAGATCAGAATCAGTGCCAGCCCAGTATGAAGAAAGCGGAAAACCTTCATCAGCCCGGCGACTGCAAAATACATCGAGCGCAGGCCGAGAATGGCGAAAATATTCGAGGTATAAACGATGAAGGCGTTGAGCGTAATGGCCAGCACTGCCGGAATGGAATCCACGGCGAACAGCACGTCGGTGGTTTCGATTACGGCCAGCACTACCAATAACGGCGTGGCATAAAGGCCCGGATTCCCCTTCCAGCCGCGCACCAGGAAGCTGCCGCCGTGGTACTCGTCGGTCACGGGCAGCAAGCGGCGTAAAGCCTTAACCGCGGGGTTCTTCGCGGGATCGATCTGATGCTCGCCGGTGAGTCCCAGGCGGATGCCGCTATAGATTAGCAGCGCTCCAAAACCATAGAAAACCCAGTGGAAGCGCTGAATCAACCCCACTCCGGCAAGAATAAACAATCCGCGAAGGACTACTGCACCCAGAACTCCCCAAAACAGCACCCGATGTTGCTGCGGCTCGGGCACGGCGAAATAGCGGAAGATCACCAGGAAGACGAAAAGATTGTCCACGCTGAGGGAGAGTTCCAGCACATAGCCGGTAACGAACTCAAGCGCGACCTGCCGCCCCTGCCAGAAGAAAACCAGCCCGGCGAAAGCCACGGCGAGCCCGATCCACAGCGCACTCTCGCCGAGCGCCGCGCGCGGGCCCATAGTCCTGCCCGGCCGATGGAAGACGACCAGATCCAGGACCAGCATGCCGAGCGCGAAAAGATTGAAGAGAATCCAGAAGTAGAGCAAGGGGACGCCTGGGAAATTCAGAATTTTGATCGCTGATTGTTGATTGACGATTAACGACCCTGAATATCCGAGCTTTGCAACCGGCAATCAACAATTCAATCCCGCCGCCCGATGCGCCCGCTTTGCCACGCGTCCCACGTGCCGGAAGCCTTGAACATCTCCTCGCTGTGGGTATCGCGAATGCTTTGTTCAATCTGCGCATGGCTAAGGCGAGGACCAATTTTCTCCGGAAGGTTGGCCAGACCAAAGCTGAAAACCGCGGCTTCGGCTACGTCTTTTTTTAGCTGGGCGAAATCCACTTTGTCGTACGTGTCGGAGACGGCGTGGTAGTTCTCCAGATAATTTGCCTCATCCTGATCGGCGACGAAACTCGGAACGCCTTCCAGCATGAAATCAAAATGGTCGGTGCCCCACTCCATGTCAGTTTTCAATTCGGTCAAGCCAAGCTGCCGCAACGGCACAATGAGGTGCCGCGCGGTAGCGAGCACATCCTGCCGGCCTCCGCTGGCAAAGCCGGTTGTCTTGCCCGTGCCCGAATCCCAGATGACGACGCCAGCCGCTTTGTCGAGCTCCGGGCGATGCGCCGTGGAATAGGCGCGGGAGCCGAGTAGACCCTCCTCCTCACCGGAAAAGAGAATGAAGCGGATGGAGCGGCGCGGCTTGAGTCCAGACGCTTTGATCGCCCGCAGCGCATCCACCACCAGCGCCCCGTTGCAGCCGTTATCAAGCGCGCCGGTACCGAGCTCCCACGAATCCAAGTGCGCTCCCAGAATGACGAATTCGTCGGGCTTCTCGCTGCCTTTGATTTCACCGACTACGTTGGCGGTTTTGATTGGTCCGCCAATTTTATTCGGAATACTCAGATCAGCCCACACCGGGTGCCCTGAGGCCAGCAGGCGTGCAATGCGCTCGCCGTCTTCACGCGCCACCAGCACCTGAGGAATGCGGTCGATTTCTCCCGCAAAAGTATTGGTGTGCCTGTAGAGGATGTCGTGCTCGCGCGTCGCCATAAAAGCTACCGCCTTGGCCTTCCCCTGCACAGCCGCGGTTATCGCGGGTATGGCGTTGTTATATTCGGCGAAGAGATCGTCCCAGGTCTTGAGCACCACCGTGTGGACGAGAACCACCTTGCCGGAAACATCGCCGGCTTTCTTGAAGTCGTCGGCACTGCCGCTGCCCACATCGACCACCGGCACATGCTTCACCCGAGCCAGAGCGGGCGCCCAGGCGATGGAAACACAGCGGACGCGAAACTCCACTTTAGGAAGCTGGGTCAGCTTCGGATCAAGAGCGGTTCCAGTGGCGCTGATCGTCATCTCAGTCGCGCCCTCGGCCCAGGATTGCGGAATCGTAAATTCCTCGGCGTGCACGCTGTCTGCGCCGGCGTCCTTGAACATCTGCACTCCCCACTCGACAGCTCGTTGCATAGCCGGGGTCCCGGGCACCCGCCCGCCGACTTCGTCAGTTAGCCGGCGCAGGTTGCTCTCGAGAGGAGAGGGCTCAAGAGCCCGTTGAATGATGCGCGCTGCATCGTCGGTGTCGTTAGGAGCTGCAGACAAGCAGGTAGCGCTCATGACAAAGCACAAGCAAAATGCTTTCAGCTTTCGCATATCGGGTGCATTAGAAACGAAATTCTGGAAAAGAGCAAAGGCTGCTGCCGGCGCAGCCCCTACTTCAGCGGCAACGGTTCCATCCGGTCCAGAATTCCAACCGTTTCCAGAATCGTGCTACCTACAATTTCCAGGCTCTTCGGATTGAGCTTGTCGACCGTGTCCTGCGTGGTGTGCCAGAAGACATCGTTGTAGCCATAGTCGAAGTCGATCAGGTCCGCGCAGGGCACCCCGCGCTTCAGAAAGGGAACGTGATCGTCGCCCACCTCCATGGTGCGGGCGAAGAAATGCGATTGATAGCCAAGCCTGGTGGCCGCTTCGTACACCACGTCTTCGAGCCACGGTGTCGCATTCGAAACACGCTCGATGTTCAGATCGGCGTCTCCCACCATATCAGCCAGCAGGAATGCCTTGACTTTTTTTAGAGTTCCGTCGGTTTGCCACTGTTCCGCCAGATGAGTAATCCCGTATAAGCTGTCGGCGGAAAAGGGCATCACCGTGTCGGGTTTCATCGCCTCCTCGGCATCGTCCCACACCAGCCAGACGCTGTAGCCGTCCCGAGTCTTGCCGCGAAGTTGGTTCGCGAACTCCAGAAGCAGAGCGCTGGACGACCCTCCGTCGTTGGCGCCTACATAGGAAGTATTACGCAGAGGGTAGTTCGTATCGTAATGGCTGGCAATGACGATGATGCCGTCTTGCTTGCCGGGAAATTTCGCGACGATGTTGTGAACGGGAAACTTGCCCTCAGGCGTATCCGCCGTGAAAAAATCGTTCTCCACCGACTCGCCCTTGAGATGGGCAAGGATGAAGTCCTCAACTTTCTTGTGATTGGCGCTGCCGATGGGCCGGGGTCCAAAGGCCACGATCTCTTTCACGTACTGCATGGCGCGGTTGGAATCGATCGTAGTTACGGGGCCGCTATCCGGCGGAAAAACAGTTTTGGGAGCGGCTGAGTTGGAGGGCGCAGCGGGAGTCTGAGACGCAGCCTGGGCTGTATCTTTGTTGTGGTCACAAGCTACGAACGTGGCAGCGAAACAAAGCGGTAGAAGCGAAGCCGCAATAACTCGGCCGAGCGTAAAGAGTCGATCGCGGTAGCCGGTTACTGAATGAACGAGCCTCATCGAATCAATCCGGTTCAAGCTAAAAATCTCACGCTGCCCGCTTTTCGCTTCGCGCCCGCCGCTGCTTGGGATGAACCAGCCATGCTATGCCGATGCTGAAGGCATACAGTGCGATCATGGGCGCGGCGAAGATGCACATATTCAAAATGTCGGGCGTCGGCGTGACGATCGCCGCAATCACGAAGATCAACAGAATGGCGTAGCGAAAATTCTTCCACATGAAGCCCGCGCTGACGATGCCCATCAGTGCCAGGAAAAAGATAAGAATCGGCATCTCAAAGATCAACCCCATCCCCAGGATGATGCTGAGAAATAATGACGTGTATTCCCCGATGGTGATCATCGGCTGGAACTGTCTGCCGAAGTGAATAAGAAATTCAAGCGCCCGCGGGTAGACGATCTTGTAACCGAAATATCCTCCGGCCATAAACAGCGCGATGGTCGAGACCATGAAGGGCACAACATAGCGCTTCTCGTTGCGGTAGAGGCCGGGAGAGATGAACATCCATACTTGATAGAGCACAAACGGTGAAGTCAGAAACAGGCCTGCGAGCATCGCGATCTTCAAGTAAAGGTTGAAGGGTTCGGTGGGATTCAGATAGACCAGCTTTTCCGACATGCCGTTGGCCTTGAGCACATCGATGATGGGGCGCTGCATGATTTCATAGATCCGTTCCACCTTCCACCAGCAGGCGAAGAATCCCACCGCCACTGCGATGATGGAATAAACCAGGCGCTGGCGCAGCTCCTCAAGATGGTCGAGAAAGCCCATGGTGGGCATGGCTTCGCGCTTAGGCTCGTCGCCGGAACCCGCGGTCGCCGTTTCAGACATGCGAATCCTGCGCGACTGGGGCGCTATCGGAATGAGACGGAGTAACTACTTCGCTGGCTGGAGTTGAAGTTGAGTCTGGCGTCGAATCAAGAGCAGTTGAAGTCACAGGCGTGGCAACCGCTTCACCTGCCGGCTCGGCTAAAGTGGCCGGCGCTTCCTGCTTAACCGCCTCGCTCGCCGGATTCAGGCTCAAACTGGCGACAGCACCTTGCGGCGGAGCAGCCGGCGGAAGGACGGTCTGCTTGTTCTGACTGTCCTTAACCTCCAGGTGAGCGATCTCGGTTTCGATCTGCGACCGGAACTCATTCGAAGCCCGGCGCAGTTCGGCCAGCAGACGTCCCGCCTGACGAGCGATCTCCGGCAACTTCTTCGGGCCAAACACAATCAGCGCCAGGAAGAACAGGAAGATCGTCTCGGAAAAACTCATGGACCCATCATAATGCGGGAGTGCAATGGCGGCAATGCAGGCCGTCGGCAACCATAACATCGACAGCCGAGACTGGAGCGCTAGTCAAACGAAGCGCATGAACCCAGGCCCTCCCCCTTGGTTACCAATGGGGTCCGCGGTCGGTCTAACCCTGAGCCGAACGCATGGTATACTTCATGTATTCAGCGCGGTAGCTGGGGTGGTCCGACACCCTCACCCGAAGGAATATTCACGATGGCACGTAGTTCTCGCCGCTCACTCTTCCTGGTAGTTTTTTTTCTCCTGGCTTGCGGCTTTCTGGGGATTCTTTTCGCCCAGCACACCGGACAGCAGTCCTCGCTCGGCAGCGATTCCGACGTCAAAGACAGCCTGAAGCAGTTCACCGACGTCTACTCCATCGTCGAGGACAACTACGCCGAGCCCGTGAACCCGGATAAAGCCATTTACAACGGGGCGATTCCGGGAATGCTGCACGCGCTCGATCCCCACTCGAATTTCTTCGATCCCAAGTCGTACGCGCTGATGCGCGAGGACCAGCGCGGCAAATATTACGGCGTGGGCATGACCGTCGGACCGCGCAACAATAAAGTCATCGTGATCTTTCCCTTTACCGGCACGCCTGCCTACAAAGCCGGCATTCATCCCGGCGATGTCATTATTGCAGTCGATGGCAAGTCCACCGAGAATATGAGCACGGGCGATGTGGCCGACATGCTCAAGGGTCCCAAGGGAACCACGGTACACATCAGTATTTCGCGTGAAGGCGTGGACAAGCCGATGGAGTTCACCCTGATCCGCGACGAAATTCCGCGTTACAGCGTCGATGTGCACTTCCTGATCCGTCCCGGCGTCGGTTATCTGCACGTGACCGGCTTCAACGAAACCACCGAAGAGGAAGTCTCGAAGGCTCTCGATGAGTTCGGCGACCTCAAGGGTCTGATCCTTGATCTGCGGGGGAATCCGGGAGGCTTGTTGAGCGAGGGTGTGGGCGTAGCCGACAAGTTTCTGAAGAAGGGTCAACTCATCGTTTCTCACCACGGCCGCGCTTCGGCCGAGAAGCGTTACGTCGCGCAGCATGGCAACGGCGGCAAGGATTATCCTCTGGTGGTTCTGGTAAACCGTTTGACCGCATCAGCGGCTGAGATCGTTTCCGGAGCAATTCAGGACCACGACCGCGGTTTGATCGCCGGCGAAGTCACCTTTGGCAAGGGCCTGGTACAGACCGTATATCCGCTGTCGGAAAATACCGGCCTGGCGCTCACCACGGCTCATTACTACACGCCGAGCGGCCGCTTGATCCAGCGCGATTACAGCAACATTTCGCTCTACGATTACTACTACAACCGCGAATCTGATTCCGGCAGCAACGCCAACCGCGAGGTCAAGCTGACCGACAGCGGTCGCACCGTTTACGGCGGCGGCGGCATCACGCCCGATGTCGTCATCCCTCCGGTGAAGAGCAATCACTTCCAGGACACGCTCCTGCAACACTACGCCTTCTTCAACTTCGCCAAGCGTTATGTGGTGAGTCATCACCCCTCGAAGAGCTTGGACGTGGATGACGCGCTTCTGCAGGATTTCCGCAAGTCGCTCGACGAGGCCCAGATTCCGTACACGCAGGCCGACCTGCTCGATAACAACGACTGGATACGCTCCAACATCAAGGCCGAAGTCTTCGTCGATGCCTTCGGCCAGGATGAAGGGATGAAAGTGCGCGCGGAATCAGATCCCGAGATTTTGAAGGGGCTCGATCTTCTCCCGCAAGCCAAAGCGCTGGCCGACACGGCCAAACGCACGGTAGCTGAGCACAACGGCGCAGGAGCGTTCAACCGCTAGATTCAGATGGTTCACCGAAGGCCCGGAGGCGCTTCCTCTAAGAGTCCTTGTTTGAGTCCTGCCAAGAAAACCCTCTTGACGTAATCTGAGCGCTAAGAATCAGATCTTAATGCCTCTTTACGAAAACGCCGCTGCGCTAATCCGTGTAAATCTGGAGCAGCTCGCGGCAAGTAAACGACCCGAAATTATAGAAATAGGGGAGTTGTCCGTGCAGCAACTTACTGAAATAAACGAATTCCGAGTTGCGAACGATTTTCTTCCGATTATCGCAACCGTAAAATTCTTGGGGAGGCACCTCTACAAAAGCAGGATTGTGGAAAACGGTTATACCATCGACGACATCCTCGACCAAATAGAAAGTTCGATGCAATCCTGCTCGATCGTTAGCGTAACCGAACTGCGGACTTCGTTGGAAAATCCAAATCGCAGAGCCGACAGATACGGTAACACGGTCTTGGATAGAGCGGTCCTAGAATGCACATCGCGTCATCCCTGGCCAGAATTATTTTCGGTTATACCTATCGGAGACGAGAATAGACCCAAGAGAGTCAAAGGGCCTTCGCTATGAGCAAAGGCCCTCGACAAAGAACGAGCGACTCGCCTGGGTAACGGCGTTCATTCCAGCGCCCCAGCCGCTCTGCTTAAAGGTTACTCCTCTCCCAGCATTTGTCAAGGCCACACCAGTTAGTTATTCTTAATCAACTACTTGCGATAAGGCAGCTCACTCCACGCCTGTTGCTTATGCCCTTTTTGGCAATAGCGAAGTCCCGTGTTATCTCTATATATCTTCATCTTTGAAAACTTGGGCTTTTGCACTTAGCATGTCCTCAGGGCGAGAACATCGGGATCGTTCTTACGGCTTTGTCGTCGTTTCGACGTTCAGCCCTTGCGGTTCGTCGCGGTCAATGATTCGAATACGAGTTCGCAGACTAAAACCAAATTTGCCCTAAAAGTCTCTCCTCCTCAATTTCTGCGGCAAGCCGCACGGGGAAGCTCCGGGCCTTCGCTTTTGCAAGGTTACGTGCGGCCTGAGGCGTGCACGGTCTTCGTTGACTTCGCTATCTGGCTATGGGAAAATCCGCCGCAGTGGAGCCCGTTTGAACCCGATAGTGCCAGGGCTGGCCGTGGTTTTAGCCTTGATTGCCGGTTGGACTGATTGGCGCTCCCGCCGCATCCCCAACTGGCTTACCGTGCCTGGGCTGGTAATCGGGCTGGCGGCCAACACCGTGGCCGGAGGGTGGCCGGGTTTAAAGACTTCCCTTTTGGGAGCTGGCTTGGGCCTGCTGGTGCTGCTACCCTTCGTTCTACTGCGTAGCCTGGGTGCCGGGGACTGGAAGCTGGCCGGAGCTTTGGGCGCTTTCGTGGGTCCGGGGGTCCTGGCAGATTTGCTGATGGGCTCGATTTTCATGGCTGGAATCATGGCGCTGGGCCTGGTGATTTACAAACGGCGGCTGAAGCAAACCCTGCGCAACATCGGCCGGCTGCTGGCGTCAATGTTGACCTTTCGTATGCCCGATGCGGAGGTTTCGCTGGATAATCCGCAGTCTTTGAAAGTTCCGTATGGAGTAGCATTAGCAGTAACCACAGTGCTGTATGGCATCTGGAGCTGGAAGCTGCGGGGAGCGCATTAGTATGCCGAGAGCGCGATGGACAACCTGGTGCCGCCCACTTCGCGACACCCGCGGACAAGAGATCGTGGAAAGCGCCATGATCCTGCCCCTGCTCTTTGTGGCCGTGATCGCGATCTTCTGGTTCGGACAAGCTTTTCGCATCTATGGCGCCGCCACCCATGCGGCGCGGGAAGGCGCGCGTGCGGCCGTGGCCCCGATTTGCGCGACCTGCGCCGCGGGAACGAGTTCCGCGCAGAATGCTGTAAACACCGTAAACAGCGCACTAACTGCTGCCCACCTTGACCCGAACCAGGTGCAATTGCCCTCGCCCGTTCCGGCCCTGTGCCCCTGTGGAAGTGCGACCTCGGCATGCGCCCCCGTTGCGTGCACAGTCGTAGCCGGCAGCAATGTCTGCGTTCAGCCCAACGTGCAATTGTCCTATCCCAACGCCTCGGGCGTTCCGGGCGGAGCTGGAACCTGCGGCACATCAGTCAGCTTCGGCTACAAATATTCGGTCAGCTTCAACTTGCCGTGCTGGACGTGGCCGAATCCCTGCACCCCGATCAACCTGCAAAACCTGAGGCTGCCGGCCCAGGCGCAAATGCGGGTGGAGACGCAGTGACGACGACCCGCAGGTTCCATCTGCCGCGTCTGGCAAGCGCGTTGTGGCGCGATTGCAAGGATGACCGCGCCGCGCAGATCGTCGAATTCGCCCTCTCGATGCCCTTGCTGGTCGTATTCGTGGTGGGGATTTTTGACTTCAGCGGAGCCCTCACCCTCAAGCAGAAGTTGACCAATGCCGCCCGTGACGCTGCCCGCGTGGCCGCTGCCGATCCCGCCAATGATTTGGCCGGAAGCGCGGGCGTGCCCACCTCAATTAGTGATGCCTACCAGGTGGTAGATAACTACCTGCTGTCGGAAAACATCAATGACTGCGGCCTGGCGGGAACCACGCCCACCCAGACCGGCGGAACTCTTCAATGGGTATCGCCCGCCCTGAGCGGTTGCCCGGGTGGAACGGGTCTCGTCCTCACCATCGACCGCGGCTTTCTCACCCCCCAGGGCAGTTTCCGGTTGGTCGGAACTCAAGTCACGCTCAAGTACCCGTACCGGTGGCGATTCAACAGCGTTTCCAGTCTGGTCGGCGGAACTTTTACCGGCCCAACCACCATTACGACCATTGCCACCGCATTCAATGAGAACTGAGGACTTTCCATGCGGCCACCGCTGATTCGACGCCCGCGACGCATCCCGCCTCAGCGCTCGGGCGAGCGCGGCGTCACCATCGCGCTGGTAGCGCTGGCCATTGTCAGCATCATCGCCATGGCGGGCTTGACCATTGACATCGGCACGCTCTACCAGGCAAGCGCCGAAGCCCAGCGCGCCGCCGATGCGGCCGCCCTGGCCGGAGCCAGAACTCTTTCGCTGGACGGCATCACCGGCGACCCCGCGAACTCCGGTGGCTACTGGGCGGCGGCTTGTGCGGAAGCAACTCTAAATGCCCAAGCGGTCGCCAGTAAGAATCTCGTAGGCGGTGCCGCCCCCAGTACCGTGAATGTCAACTACCTCTCCAGTGACGCGAGCACCTGCGCCTCGGCCGGCGCCGTCGCCTTCGGAGTGAATCCGATGGTTCAGGTGAAGGTAACGCAGGCAAGCCTGCCCACATATTTTTCCCGCATCTGGGGCCGCAGCGGCAGCAGCGTCAGTGCAACCGCTACTGCGGAGGTCTTTAACCCGTCGGGCTCGGAAGCCTTCGTAGCTGGAGGCACTCTAGTGCCTGTGCCTGTACAACCGCGCTGCGTAAAGCCGTGGCTGGTGCCGAATTCCAACCCGAATCCCCCAGTGGGGCCATTCGTGAGTACAGCTGACGGTTCAATCCAAAAACAAGGAATCGACGTTGGCGGCGTGGGCACATCGGTCATTGGCGAAACCCTTACCTTAGTTGCCGACTGTAACGTCCAACCCGCGCCCTGTGGTCCCCCCGCTGGCCCACCGCTGAACGCCTTCGTAGGTACGCCCCCCAACACTTTGCAATACCTCCCCGGAGTTCCAGGCACATCTGTAGGCGTGCCCAGTTGCGGAAATGCCACGGCCTATCAACAGGCTATCGCGGGTTGTGATCAGACCACCGCATACCAATGCGGCGTGCTGGCCTCCGCCGCGGCAACCCCAAACCAGATAGATTTGACAGAAAACCCCAGCGGAGCGACCGGAGATACAGCGGTCGCGACGCAATGCCTCATCAACGAAACCGCAGGGACCCACGATACTCTCAGCGTTGCGGCGTACCCTTACACGATCACAGCCGGCTCGGGCAATCCGCTGAACGTCAGTGGCCAACTGATCACAAGCAGTAACTCTATCTTGACCGTGCCCATCGTCGACATCACCCCGCCGCCTTTGTTCTTCGTGGCTTCGAAAGCCAACGTCACCATCGTAGGTTTTCTGCAGGTCTTCGTTAACTTTGTCGACGCTGTCGGCGACGTGAACGTGACCGTGTTGAATGTCGCGGGCTGCGGCAACGCCGTGCCGGCCGGAACCACGGCCCTCTACGGAACTTCTCCCGTCCCCGTGCGCCTGATCACGCCGCCGTAATTCACGCCTCAGGGATTCGCATGGCTGCGAGCGAGCACACCAGGAATTTGACGCGGCACGCACCTAACTAAATCGCAGACGAAGTCATCGGGAATTTCCTTCTCTGCCGGGAAGCTAGTCCGGCACTTCAGTGCCCTGCTGCACTCTGCCGTCGGGAGTCATCTGTGGAGGCTGCTGCGGGTTGGGATTCGGCGGAGGCGCTGCCGACGGAGGCTCGGAGTCGCCATCCTCCTCGGGCGGTTGATTCCGCGCCTGCGCCTGTACCTGCGGCATGGCCACCGACGGCAGCGGCATCAGCGCGTCGGTACGCGGGCTCAGGATTACGCGGTCGAGCGCGCCGGGATTGCTCGACGAACTCAGAATCAGGAAATTGAATCGCGAACCGTTCAGCAGGTGAGCCAGCACTTCGGGCGCAGGCGCGGGACCCAGATTGTCCACAACCTGTTCTTGTTCTGCTCCCGCGGGAATGGCGATTTCGGCGCCAGTGCGCTGGTGCACCGCAAACAGAATTTCAGAAAGACTCGCCTTGTTGGAATTGATCGTCAACAGTCCATTGCGAAACGAAACCACAAGCGGCGGCTTTACCGGAATTGGCGGGGGCGGGGTGATCCGCGCCGGCACCGGATAAGTTGCATTCACCAGCCCGAATCCTTGAGACCGTTCCGCAGCCGGAGATAGCTCAGAGGAATGTTCCGAAGCATGACCCGAAGCCGGAGTCAACGCCGCCTCGGTTCCCGCACCTGCTCCCACCTTCACGATCACCGTGCGTCCGTTAGGAAAAACCTGGTAACGCTGCGGACCATTCAAATCCAGCACAACCCGAGTGACCGGCGGCTTCGAAGAAAACAATCCAACTCGCACGCTCTTCACTTCTCCGCGATTCACGGCCTGATTGCGCAGTTGCGCTCCGGGCACCGCGTTGGCAAAATCCACCACCAGGCGGTCGGGACCGGTCAACATCAGAGTTTGCGGCACCAGTCGGTCACTGGCTTCAATTTCGATTTCGACCTGATTTTGGTTGTGCAGAATTTGCACCCGGCGGACCGAAGACGGGCTCTGGGCTTGGCTTGCAACCGGAGACAAAAGACACAGTGCAGACCACGTCAGCAGGCCGGCAGCGGTTTTAAGGGAGGGCTGCATAAATGCTTTAGTTGTGTGGGTTAAGTGCTAGGCCGATTCTAGCAGGCGAATGCGCAGGCGGCAGGCAATCAAAAGGATTACGACCTTGGTTCAAGCCCGAAATGAAACCGCAGGTTTTGGAAGGGATCAACGTGGGAGGACCCCACCAAGAAATTGCCCGATCTTTCCTTCAGCAGCTCAAGCCCGCACGAGCTTGCGCCTGGTAAGCCAGTAGATGCCAGCCAGGCCGGTGGCCATCATCAACCAGGTTCCCGGTTCGGGGACGACTCCCGGATTCACACCACAGGGGTTCTTCCTCTTCTTTCCGTTGCCAGTTCCTTCGTTTCCGCCATTGCCCTTTTTCTTCTCCGGGCCGCAAACATTGGTCGGCAACGGAGGGGTCGAAATGGGTATCCAGTTTCCACCGCCAAACGGATTGTATAAACTCAGCGGCGGCGCAGGTCCAAGGCCGGGTGCTCCGGTCCGGTCGAGCAATGCCGACTCGAATGGCACAGGAGGTCCTTGCAGGGCGGTCCCCAGAGCCGGGACCACCGGTTCGTCGAATTTTTGTGGTGGGGGCTCAGCCGCGGATGCCGCCTGCTGCGGAACTTCCTCGACCCGGTTGGCGCAGCGGCCGCGTGCGGTCATCCGTCCGTCGGTGATCAACTTCTCGCCCTTGTGCAGCTTAACTCTTCGGCGCGTCCAATAAATGTGATTGCCGATGCGGTAGGAAACATAAACCGTCCTGGCGAGAGTCACCCGCACCACCCGTGCACGCTCGTAATTGAATCCCGCATAATGCGCGGCCACGATGGGATCGTGTTCCGCAACCCACTTCAATTCCTTCGCATCTTCCACTCCGCCAGGCACGACCGAATAGGGATACACCGGACGCGATGGCTCGGCCTGCGAAAGGGAGTCGTTCAGCGTCAGCAACCGCTCCCGGCTGAGTTCCACTTGCTCAAAGCTGGGCGGGGCAGGCTTGCTGGCGCGAAACAACGAAGGCGAAAACTGGTACAACGCAAGAGCCGAAAAGCCGACCGTAGAAAGGAAGAGCGCAGTCGCCAGACCGCGGCGAATCATCCGATTGCGGCGGTGACGCCGAGTTCTTCCGCGCCTTATCCGCCGGACATTCCCCCTACCGGGCTCGATCACAACAGCTCCCTGCGGCTGCTGTCCTGGGCTTCCGACACACTCCACCGCGAACTAAATACGTGCAGTTTGAATGCCATAGCCGCAGTCGGACGAGGCCAACGAACTGCGGAATATCCGCCTGTTTTGTGCCTCGATGCCAGCGGACAGTGAATCGATTTGCACAAAATGTGATGCGAACTTCCCTCACCCGAACCCATTGGGGAAGAAGTTGCGGATCGGCTAGTGGTCAGTTTGTTCAGTTTGTTTCCGGATTTGTGGCGTCATCCTGAGCGTAGCCGTTTTTCAGGCGGAGTGAAGGATCTCCCCCTTGACCGACTCGGCGTGGCCGCGCTACCCGGCATAAAATGTGGTCGGCAGCGATACGCGCGACGGGAACACAAGCGATGAAGCCGAATGGTCGGTCGTTGGCCGCAATCGGTTGAAAATTTGGTGGAGCTAGTCGGGCTCGAACCGACGGCCTCGTCGTTGCGAACGACGCGCTCTCCCAGCTGAGCTATAGCCCCACGAACCGGAAGGTTTGCCAGATTATTTTACCAGCGTTCCTCCATCCGCACCACGCTTCTGCAATCACGGCACCGGCGCAGTTTAGCTTCTTGCACTGCGGCGTCATCCTGAGCGTAGCCGTCTTTCAGGCGAAGCGAAGACCCTGCCCTGTTCTTGCCGAAGCCCCGAGCGAAGCCGAGGGGGAAGTCGAAGGGATCTCCCGCTTGACCGGCCTGGCGCGTGAGCCCAACTGCACCAGTCCGAAATTGCCACTCTCAAAACAGGAGCCTTCAAAATTCCCTGCTGCCCGAAAGAATATCGCAGAGCAGAACAGCCTTGACGAATGCCCGCTCCACTCGTCTAACCTAGCATCTGGCTCTAAACATGTTTGGACAACTGAGTCTCTCGACGTCAACCCAGCGCGCAATGCGAAGTGCATCGCTGGCGCTGCATGGCCTGGTGTTGGTCTGGCTGCTGCATTCCCCCGAGCCTCAATTGTTGACCGCAACTTCCGTCGCGCTCGGGCACAACGGCAAGGTGCTCACACCGCTTTACTTCCCCGAGCAGTCACCCGACGACAGCACCACCAGCTCGCCGGATCGCGCGACTGACGTTTACCGTCGCCAGCGGCTCGGGCACGAAAAACTTATCTGGAAACCGAATTCCGCATTGGCGCAGCTGCGTCTGCCGGCAGCGCCGCGCAGTCAATCCCCGGCCGAGGACAATTCGAAAACTACAAACCTCTCCGATCAAGGCCATGGCGCCCCCGCCGGACTGCCCTACGGATCCCTGCCCGGTGGTCCGCTTTATGGCGATGAGATCCGTCCCGCTCTGCCCATCACCACTGCAGACCCAGTTGTTTATCCTTGGGAACTGCCGGATTCCGAGGGCAACGTGGTAGTCGAGATCACGATCGATGAGCGCGGAGAAATCGTCCGCAAAACCGTAATCCGCAGCATGGGTCCGAAACTCGATGAAAAATTTCTGGCGGCACTCGAGAGCTGGCATTTCCATCCCGCAACCCACAACGGAGTCGCCATCGCCTCCAAGCAAGACGCCATCTTTCACTTCAAAGCTAAGGGTTAGAAGATAGCATCAGTCTTCGGGTAGTGACGCAGTTTGGCTCCCTAATACTGCGGTATCACCCCGAGCGGCAATCCCTTTATTCTGCGGCGTCATCCCGAGTGCAGCCGTTTTTCAGGCGGAGCGAGGGATCTCCCGCTCAACCGGCCTAGCGCGCAAGCCAAACGGCACCACCGCCAAGCGTGCACGTTAGCCTCTCTTCACCCTTCCGCCCGCTATAATCAAAGTGTGACCAACGACGCTATTCGGCAAATGGCTTCGGCCGACTTCCCCACCCGCTGGGGACGATTCCGCATCTACGGCTTTCGCGGCGAGTTTGGCTCGGACGGCAGCCGCCGGGTAGAGGAAGCAGTCGCCCTCGTGATGGGTGATATTCACTCTGCGCCTCCGCTGGTGCGGGTTCACTCGCAGTGCTTGACCGGCGACGTGTTTCACTCCCTGCGCTGCGACTGCGGCCAGCAACTGGAGATGGCTCTTTCCCTGATCCGCGACGAAGGCTCCGGCATTCTGATCTATGAACAGCAGGAGGGCCGCGGCATAGGCCTCATGGCCAAGTTGCAAGCTTACGAGTTGCAGGATGCCGGACTCGATACGGTTGAGGCCAACGAACGTCTCGGCTTCAAAGCCGATTACCGCGACTTCACACTGCCGGCCGAGATCCTCAAGGCTCTCGGTGTAAGCGAGGTGCGCCTGCTCTCGAATAATCCTGAGAAGGTCGAGGCCCTCGAGAGCGCCGGTGTGAAGGTCGCCGAGCGGGTGCCCTGCGAAGTCACTCCCAGTCCTCACGCCGAAGACTACCTCAAGACCAAGAAGGAAAAACTCGGCCACTTGTTTACCTCGCGCTGAACCAACCTCGTCCTCCTGCTTGCAGCTTTGCGCGAGTTCGCCCGGCGTGTTCTAATTCGCTGTCTCACTTTGCTAATGACCGCTTGCGAATGACCGCCCCTCACCACGGAAGCCGCACGTTTTCGCCTGTCCTCGCCGTGGTTCTTGCCTTCATCGCTGGCGCCGCGATGCTGTACTACCATCAGGGGCTCTTCATGCCACGCGTGCTGGAGATCCGCGCTGCCAAAGGTTTGGGGGACGGCTACGCCTTTGGCGATGATTTCTATCCGATCTGGCTCACGGCCAAGCTGTGGCCCAACGGTCATCGCGACCTGTATGGCGCAGAGATGACACGGGCGATTCAGACCGGATTGTTTGGCCGTCCGCTGGACGCACGGAATCGCTCCGACCCGCCCGCAGACTACCGCACCTTTGCCTATCCGGCATTCACCGAGCTATTGTTCTGGCCCACGGCAATCCTTCCCTTTCCCGCGCTCCGCATCGTGCTGGTCATTCTGCTTCCCTTGATTACTGTTTGCAGCATCTGGCTTTGGCTTCTGGCGCTCGAATGGAACATTCACTGGCTCTGGTTTCTGACCATCGCCCTCCTGACACTGTGCAATTATCCAGTTCTGGAAGCACTCTTCGCGCTGCAGCCAGGGTTGATCGTCGGATTTCTGCTGGCAGCATCCCTCTTCGCTCTTCGGAAAGACAGGCCGTTGCTCGCAGGAATTCTAATCGCATTAACGACCATCAAACCGCAGATCACGGCTTTGGCGATCCTCTACCTTTTGTTATGGCTTCCTCCCGGCCCGCGCCGGCGCGCCCATTTTATGGCAGGCTTCTTCGCCACTCTGTTGACGCTGGTTGCCGCGTCCCTCCTTATCTGGCCCTCGTGGATTCCGGCGTGGTCGAATGTCATCCTTGGATACCACCGCTATGCGACGCCGCCTCTGGTGAGCGAGTTGCTTGGCCCAACCCTGGGAGCCCTTGTCGGACCGCTGCTTATTGCGGCGTTGCTGGTCGTGTCGGCCGCGCTCGCCTGGCGAAAGCGCCGGGCAAGTCTGACTTCTCCGGACTTCTGGCTGACCCTGAGCTTGCTGCTGGCAGTTACCTCGGTCGCGATTCTGCCTGGGCAAGCAATCTACGACCAGGTGATTCTTCTCCCCGGAATTTTGGTCTTGCTGCGCGATTGGCCCGTGCTTCGCCAAGCAGGGCGTGTTCCTCGGATTCTGCAGAAGCTGGGCGTTGTCGTATTCCTGTGGCCTTGGGCAGCCGTTTTGGGGCTAATCCTGGTGCGGCCATTATTGCCCCCAGAGCGCTTTGCTTCGACCGCGGTCTTTGCCCTGCCGATCCGCACTGCGGGATCTTTTCCCTTTGCGGTGCTGGCGCTGCTTCTTTGTGCCATGAGAAGCAATTTAGTTAAAAGTCGAGCGCCCTCTTAAGCAAAAGTTTGTTCTTCGCCGGCAAGTATTGCAACGCCGCCAGCGCCAAACCAACGTAAACCTGCCTGGCTGCGGGCGTCTTCTCCAGAACGCGGAGATGCCGCTTAACCGTATCTACATCGCCACGGACAATCGGTCCGCTGAATGCCCCCGCCGCGCCGTATGCCTCATAGTTCGCCAAGGTTTGCTTGAGCATCGGCAGCATTCTCCGCTTCGCCACTTTCCGCCCCAGACCAGCACCAGTGGCCACCTCCTCGCAGATCGCAAGCAGCGCCGTCAATAACGGCGAGGCAAAAGTCCCCCACGCGTGATAGGCGGCCTTGTCTTCGCCGCGGATGGCCCAGCTCTCGCCTCCGAGGTCCTTCACCATCGCCCGCGCGGCGCGCAGCGCTTTCCGATCTCCCTCGATGGCGAATGGAACTCCCTCAAGCCGAGGCCGCGAACCCCGCACAAACGTCATCAGCGGATGCACCGACGCAACCGCCGCTCCTCGCCGCCGCAGCCGGCCAAGTTCATCACTGCGCAAAGCGCCGCTCGAATGCAATGCCACTTTACCCTTCCATTCAGCCACCGACAGGAGTGTTCTTGCAGCGCCCGCAATCGTTCCATCTGGGACACAAAACCAAATGACCTCTGCATTGATGCTGAATCTGACCTCGCTCCCTGTGCCGATACCGCTCTTGTCCCTCGCCCCGCCCACCACCACCACCGTCGCGCCCACCTCGCGCCCTAGCTGCCACGCTCGCCCCAGAGACTCACCCCGCCCACGGGCGATGATCTGCTCGATCACGTATCCCGCTCGATGCAACGCCGGCGCCAGCGCACCCGCCAGATTTCCCGCGCCAACAATTGCGATATGGGGCTTTGCCAACGGCTTTCCCGACATGCCCGGCAGAATAGCAGAACAAAGCGTCGACCCCGCAGTCTTACATCCAGGTGGGCACAGCCCGAAACCGGAAGCCTGCTTTATATTGTTCTCATGCCAAAATCTCCGCGCTCGAAGCCAAAATCGAAATCACCCGCCTCTCATTCCCGCGGCCAGTCCCGCAATCGCCCAGGCAAGGAGCGGATTATTTCTTCCCGCACCGTCTATCGCGGCCCGGTCTTCTGGGTCACCACCGACCACGTGCAAGAGCCCGCAGGCATTCGTGTCCGGCGCGATGTTATCCATCACAGCGGCTCCGTGGTCGTTCTGGCCGTCGATGATTCCGGCCCCGCGCCGCACGTGCTCCTGGAGCGCCAATACCGCCACGCGGCAAAGGATTATCTATGGGAGCTTCCGGCCGGCCGCATCGATCCCGGCGAGAAAGCGCTCCCAGCCGCCCGCCGCGAACTTCTCGAAGAAACCGGATACACCGCCGCACACTGGCGCCGCATCCTGCACTTCTACGCCAGCCCCGGCTTCGTCGCCGAAACCATGTCCGTCTACCTGGCCACCGGCCTCCGCAAAGGCAAAGCCCAGCCCGAGCCCGACGAAATCATCCAGCTCCGCATGGTCCCCCTCTCCACCGCAACTCGCATGGTAATGTCCGGCACCATTCGCGATGCAAAAACCATCTCTTCCGTCCTATGGCTCGACCACCAGGTCAGACGAAAGCAAAAGATTTGATGTGGGGACAGCCGCCCCCGCCTGCCCTGAGCGAAGTCGAAGGGGCTGTCCGTCGAGCGCAGCTCGACGGTCTCCCTGTCCCAGCCTAAGAGCAGTCATTTCACCCCCGCCCATTTCGCCTTGACACCCCATCCTAATCGCTCCAGAATGCATCCTATGCGGGCACGTCTCTGGGCCCCCCCATATGTGGGGCGTGCAGAAAGCGGGGGTACGTGGAACGTCTGAAAGGCACGGTGAAGTGGTTCAATAACGCAAAAGGCTACGGGTTCATCGGGCGCGCCGACGGCCCCGACGTTTTTGTGCACTACAGCGCTATCACTTCCGAAGGCTACAAAAGCCTCCAGGAAGGCGATACGGTAGAGTTCGAGATCACCGACGGCGCCAAGGGACCACAGGCAGCCAACGTTACGAAGAGCGCGTGAACTGGTACTGCACCAGTTTCTCCCGCGCCCCTCGGCTCCCAAAAAGGTGTGAGACGGGCATGCCGTCTTGTAGCCTCAGGTTCAGCTGATCTCCGCGTGTGGGTTGCTGGCACTGCGCCGCAATCTTGTTTAATCTTTAGTCCGTGGACAACAAATCCATCGCCACGGTTCTCTACGAAACCGCCGACCTGCTCGAAATCGACGGCCAGGACTCCTTCCGCATCCGCTCCTATCGCAACGCGGCGCAGGCCATCGAAAATTTAACCGAGCAAATCAAAGACATCATCGGCGAACCCAAGAAAGTCCTGGCCATCCCCGGCATCGGCAAGGGCATGCTCCTCAACTTGCAAGAGCTATTTAAGGAAGGCCAGCTCAAGATGCAGGCCGACCTGCTCAAGAAATATCACCCGTCAATGCTGCAGTTATTAAAGATTCAGGGTTTGGGACCAAAGACGATCGCATTGATCTGGAGCGCCTACAAAGTCTGCGACGTCGACGGTGTCGAAAAGCTGGCCCGCGAGGGAAAGATTCGCGAACTGCCGCGCATGGGCGAGAAGCACGAACAAAAACTATTGAAGGCGATTGAGGACTACCGCCGCATCTCCGGACGTTTTCTCATAGACGCCGCCGAAACCGAAGCCCGAAAGCTCACCGAATATCTGGCGAAGTTTCCCGGCATCGACCGCATCACTCCCGCGGGTTCTTTGCGCCGCGGCCGCGAGACCGTCGGAGACTTGGACATTCTCGTTACCGGCGCGGCCTGCTGCGACGACGCCGAACGCGAGAAGGCGGTGCATTACGTCGCTCAATATCCGCCGCTGATGGATATCATCGCCGAGGGCGACAACAAAATCAGCTTCCGCCTGCGCAATGATATGCAGGTGGACGTTCGCCTGCTGCCACCCGAGTCCTTCGGCGCGGCCATGCAATATTTCACCGGATCGAAAGCCCACAACGTCGCCCTGCGCCAGCGCGCTCTGAAAATGGGCTACACCCTGAACGAGTACAGCCTCGCCGATCTCAAAACCGGAAAGCCGGTCGCCGGAAAAACCGAAGAAGAAATCTACGGCAAGCTTAATCTCGATTACATTCCGCCCGAGCTGCGCGAAAACCTGGGCGAGATCGACGCCGCCGCACAACACAGCCTACCCGCTTTGATAGCCCTCGAAGACCTCCACGGCGACGTACACATGCACACCGTCGAGACCGACGGCCGCAACACCATCGAAGAAATGGCCGAAGCCGCCAAGGCGCGCGGCTACCAATACATGGCCATCACCGACCATTCCAAAAACCTCGCCTTCGCCAATGGCCTCGACGACAAACGCGCCCTCGCGCACATCCTGCGAATTCGCGAAGCGAATCCGAACATCGAGGGCATCACCATCTTCGCCGGAATCGAAGTAGATATCCTCGCCGACGGCGACCTCGATCTCTCCGACGACGTCTTGGCCCAGATGGATATCGTCATCGCCAGCGTGCATTCCGTCTTCAATCAGGAGCCGCCGAAGATGACCGACCGCCTGCTCAAAGCCGTCGCCAATCCCAACACTTCGATCATCGGGCATCCCACCGGTCGCCTGCAGCTTCGCCGCGACGCCTACCACTTCGACATGGACGCAGTCCTCACCGCCGCCGCAAAACACAAAGTAGCGATGGAACTGAACTCCTACCCCGACCGCCTCGACCTCAACGACGTTCACCTGCGCCAGGCCAAACAACGCGGCGTGAAGATCGTCATCAATACCGACGCCCACCACACCTCGCACCTCGATAAAATCCGCTACGGTATTCTGCAAGCCCGCCGCGCCTGGCTCACCAAAGACGACGTCCTGAACACTCTGCCGGCAGAGAAGTTCGCCCGGGCGATGAAACATCGGTGGGGTTGAAGGTAGTGGTGCAGTTTCAACACTACGAGGGCGTCATCCTGAGCGTAGCCGTTTTTCAGGCGAAGCGAAGGATCTCCCGCCTAACCGGCCTGGTGCGTAGCCAAACTGCCCCAGTACTCGAATTGCCTTGACTTCAACCTCGAAGACTGCAATGCTATTTCTTTGAGAGTTCGATCTTTGACAACTGAATAGCAATAAGATAACTCCAACAACCGCAATATTTTGGCGGCAGGGCAACCGGCTTTTCTGGCAATTCGGCGCCAGCGTCTGCGGAAGTCCTTCGGATCGAATATTTTACAAGCAAGTCGTTTGCTCCCAATATTTTAGCCAGACTCGTAACCGGCGTTCCACCCCCAACTCGCTGATTCCAGATATTTTACGGGATCGATCTGTGAATTTTTTGATCCAGATCAGCCCGGCAACGATTTCACCCTAGCTTAGATACCTAACGTCCGCGTCGACCAGACTGCAGGAGTAGAATCGGAAAGCAAAACCGTGCCCGATCAGACGCCCAATCCCAACCCTCTTCCCGCCTCGCCTCCGGGTAAGCCTGCGGTACGACGCGCCCCCGCCATCAGCACCACCCACGAATTCGGCAACGCCAAGCGCAACCTGCCACCAGTCAAAGTTCTGCTGCTAACCATGGCCGGCATTCTTGTCATCGCTGGCATCGCCTCGTTCTTTCAGCGCGCCAAGCCGCAGGGCTCAGGATCGCTCGACAATGTAGTCGCCGTAGAAATCAACGGCCAAACCGCAGTCCTGACTGCCCTGACCTTCACTCTGCGCAACTCCGGTCAGAAGCCGCTCTGGGTGCATAACATTCAGGGAAAGCTGACCACAACAGCGGGCGAACAAAACGCCGACGCAGTCTCCGCCATAGATTTCGACCGCTATTATCAGGCGTTCCCCGCATTAAAGACAGGCGCACTCCAGCCTCTAGTTCCCGAAGACAAGCTGCAACCCGGTGAGCAGGTCAAACGCACCGTAGTCGTCAGCTTCCCCGTAACCCTGGAAGCCTTCAACCAGCGCAAATCCGTAAGCGTGGTAGTCCAGCCCTACGACCAGCCGTTGCCCGTGGTGCTCACCAGATGAGAGCAAAATGGCGGTCATCGAAACGTTCACTCGTTATTCCGAGGAATCCGATGAATCCAACTCCGCGCGTCCTCCGCAACCTTGCCCTTCCGCTTGCTGTACTGCTGTTTGCGAATTACGCCGCAGCAGCATCACCCGCCACCAGCAAGATGCTGGTTTACATCGGCACCTATACCGACAAAAGCAGCGCCAGTAAAGGCATCTATGCTTATCGTTTCGATCCCGCCACCGCGCAGCTGACCTCCCTCGGCTTAGCAGCGGAGTCCGCGAATCCATCCTTTCTCACGATCCACCCGAACCACAAATTCCTCTACGCGGTGAATGAGACGGGCGACTACAAAGGCCAGAAGAGTGGAGGCGTCAGCGCCTTCGCCATCGATCGGGCAACCGGCAAACTGACGCTGTTGAACGAGGTCGCATCCCGCGGCGCGGACCCGTGTTACATCACCGTAGACAAAACCGGAAAATTTGTTCTCGTCGCCAACTACACCGGCGGCAGCGTCGCTGTATTTCCCGTGCTCGCCGATGGCCGCCTGGGTGAGGCTTCAGCCTTCGTACAGCACGCCGGTCACGGCCAGGATCCGCAGCGTCAGGAGGGTCCGCACGCGCACTCCATCGATTTGTCTCCCGACAATCGTTTCGCCATCGTCGACGACCTTGGCCTCGATGAAACTCTCGTCTACAAATTCGACAGCTCCAAAGGCTCGCTAACCCCGAACGATCCCGCCTTCGCTAAAGCCGCTCCCGGAGCCGGTCCCCGGCACTTCGCCCTTCATCCCAACGGAAAGTTCGCCTACGTGATCGACGAGATGGCATCGGCAGTTTCGGCTTTCAACTACGACCCAGCCAGTGGCGTCTTGCATCCACTGCAAACCATCTCAACTCTTCCCAAAGATTTCACCGGAGCAAGCACCAACACCGATGCCGAGATCGAAGTTCATCCCTCGGGTAAATTCCTCTGTGCTTCGAGTCGCGGCCATGACAGCGTTGCGGTATTCGCCATCGATCCAAGTCAGGGGACTCTAACGCTCATTGAGATTGTTCCCGCTAAGGGCAAAACCCCTCGCAGCTTCGGGATCGCCCCCGGAGGCTCATTCCTATTCGTCACCAATGAGGAATCCAACAACGTCGTCGTCTTTCGCATCGACCATAAAACCGGCCGCCTCACGCCCACGGGGCAGGAGTTGCAGGTATCCGCACCCGTCTGCGTGAAGTTTCTTCCTTTGGATTGACGAATTGATATAAAGATGAGTTGTTTTTGGGAGCTATTGTTTTTTCTGAATGAATCGTCGCCGCACCAGGTGGGTATTGGCGTCGGGCTTGATTTCGTCGTACTTCATGCAACTGATCGAGCCATCGACCTCCAGCACGGCCAGCGCAACATCCTTCACCGTCGCGATGCCGTGCTCGCGCAGAGCACGATGCAATTCGTCCATGCTGACGTGCTCTCTCTCCATATGCGTTTCGATGGCCTTCCCGTCGTGAATCAAGAGGCTTGGTTCACCCTCCACCACACGCCGGAAGCCGCGATTGACACCGGAGAGCGTGCCTACCAGGTAGTTCAGCAGCAACAGAGTGGAGGCCGCCACGACTCCGCCGATGAGAGAAGTATCCGGCCCGGTCATCGCGTTCTGCACCGAGTTCGAAAGCAGAAGCAGCAGCGTCAGGTCAAACGGCGTCATCTGCCCCACTTCGCGTTTGCCGCTGAGGCGCACGCCAACCAGCACCACCAGGTAGATCACACCCGTGCGCAGCGCGATTTGCAGGGCAACCTGCGCGCCGGCCGGAAAAAGCACTCCGTTCAATTGGCCGTCACCGGGGTGGGCGCATTCTTTGGAGTGCTTAAATATCCCGTGGCTTTGTTCTTGTCCACCGTCCAAACCACGAGCTCGAACAGCAAGTGCTCACGACCCGCGTAAAACTGAATCGGCTCGGAGATAGTGCGATCTTTTTTCTCGATCGTCTTATCGTCCGCCGTCACATTCACCGTGAACTTGCCACGCTTGGCATCGGCTTTCTTGAGCTGGAGACTCACGGTCGCCACCGGCTGCGGCTTCGCCCCCTTCAGCAGAGTGAATTCGTAGTAATTTCGGTCGCCCTTGTGCTTGAGGATCTCCAAATCGCCGCGCGTGTTGGCAATCAACCCGCTCTGCACGCCCAGGTCGCCCACCGCACTCTGCAGCTTTGCCTTGGTCGCCTCGAGATCGGCCTTGGTCGAAGCCACGTCCGTCTTGACCCCACCCACATCGGTCTTCACCCCAGCAACTTCCCCGCTGACCTGGCCGATTTGCTCCTTCGATGCTTTTTCCTCACTCTCCAGACGCGATTCCGCGGCCCTCTGCTGCGCCTGAATTTCGGCTGCGCGCTGCGTCAGCTCTTTCTTGGTCATTCCAAGTTTCTGGCCCAGAGTCTCGGACTGCGCCTCCTCCGATTGCATGCGTTTCTGCAGTTCTGCAACCTGTGCCTGACTATCTCCCAGATCCTTGGTCAGCTTGTCGACCTTCTGCTGCGTGGTCACATACCCATAGACTGTAGCGGCTACAAAAACAATTGCCACGATGACCAGAATCCATTTGCCTGTATTCGACTGGTGCTCAACCTGAATTTGTTCGCCTTCATCCGGCATAGTTCCTCCAAGAGTTGACCATCTAACTGTGATTGGGTTGCTTCAATTGTTGTAGCACAGGGTAAGAAGTGTCAATTAGATCATGGGATACCCGCCCGATGCGATATGTGGTGGAGTCATTCCCCTAGCGGCGAAGCGCCAAAGCTTCCCGCACAAACGGCTCCGGATCACGGCGGATCGCACTCGCCTCGGTTCCCACTCGCTTTTCGGCTTGCCTGCTGGCATCGGCCAACATCTTCCTCTCAGACTCGTCCGGAATGAAGTCCGCCAGGCTCGTGGATTTTACCAGGCAGGCATAAGCCAGCCTTGCCGGAAAGCCCGCGCGCTCGAGAAAACGCCCATAAGCAAACCAGTCCTGCGCGCTCGAAGTCCGGTCGCCAATCGCATCGTCCAACTCAAGGGCATGCTGGTATAGCGAAAGCGCCTCGCCCACTTTACCCGCATCCGCCTGCAGAGCCGCTTCATTCACCTCGGCGATACTCTCCAGTTTGCTCTGGCTGGTCTCAGCCGCCAGCTTCGCCGCCAACTCGTAGGACTGCACCGCCTGCGCCGTTTCAGAGGCGCGCACCTCGCAGTCAGCCATGCGCAGCACAATCGCAATCACCTTCTCCGGCTCAGGACGTTTTGCCGCAGGCTGTTGCGCAATTCTACTCAGAGCGATTTTGTATTGCTCGGCCGCGGCCTGCGCGTTGCCTTCGTGATCGAGTTCGCTGGCCAGATAGAGATGCGCGAGTTGCTGCTCCGGATCGACGGCAATGGCGCGCTTCCAGCTCTCGACCGCCTGATCGGCATGACCCTCGCGCAGCGCCAGCAGACCGCGGTCCACCAAAAGATTGGCATCCCGAGGCGCGGAGTGCAGCGACGTTTCCGTCAACTCAAAAGCCTCAGCAAAGCGCTTCTGTTCAATCAGAAATCGCAGCAACTCCTGCCGCGGCGCCGGATTCACCGGATTCGCTAGAATCGCCTTTCTCCACGCCGCCTCCGCTTGTTGAGGATGACCATCCTCCAGCTCGCGATGTCCCAGCCGGGTCTGCAGTGGGCTGTCGAAAGAATCGAGTACTGCCGCGCGCTGCAGAGCACGCGCATCATCGGAGCGCAGCGCCAGGTAGTAGCGAGCCTGGTCAACCGTTCCGCAAGCCAGCAGCACAACAGCCGCGCCCAGGCGCAGTGCGCGGGCGCCGGGTGTGCTTCCCGCGAACCATCCCCACACTTCGGCCAACCGTCCTCCCGCCCCGGAAGCCGCATCCGCCAGCCGATCTTTTGAGTTGAGCAACAACGCCGCGATGCGGCCATCGCGCAGCTTCCAGATGGCGCCGTCGAGAATAAAGTGATGCAGATTTACCAGCGCAGTAAAAATAAGAAAGCTGGAGGTAAAGTCATGATGGAAGACGCGGCTGGCCAGCCACGGTCCCGGAACAAATAGCGCAATTCCTCCCGCCCCCAGAACTCCGAAGTAAGCCCAGGGACGCCAGCTTCGCCCTTGCCCCTCCGCGTTTTCCCGCCGCGCGTAGTAACTCGTGATCCAAAGATATTGCGCCGAGTGCATCACGGCCAGCACGCCTGAGCTATAACGACTCTGCGGAATCTCAATCCCTTTAATCTTCATCAGTGCCATTGCCGTTGGCAGCAGGAACCACAAAAACTGCGATGAGAAAAGCGTCAGGCACGGCCCCAGCTTTCGCCATCCCGCAGCCCGCCCCAGCCCCCGCAGGCCGTAAGCCGAGAGCACGACAAAAACTGTGCCCAGCCAAATCTGCAGCCAGCGGCCCACGAGCGCAGGAATGCCCAGCGAAATAAATAAGGGATCCGATGAGCCGCCGGTGTGGAAGCCAAGAAAAAGAATTAGATAAGAAACGATGAACGCACCATAAAGCGCGTGCCGTTCCGCCTGCACCAGATTCGCTCCCGCCCGCCGCGCAAACATCATGAACAGCCCGTAGTTTTGCCCGCTGTAATGCCAGGGACTCCATGTGAGGTATAGCGTGAATATCACTGGAAGAATTCCCAGCCAGAAGTGCGAAAGCAAACCGGTCAACAGCAGCAGCGCCGTCGTATAAACCGTGAATATTCGATACTTCTGGAAATCTTCCAGCCGGTGATAGGCCCGGTAGATCGTAGCCATGTAATGCGGATAATTGAAAAACAACGCCAACCCGTAAAAAGCGATTGACCAGGAGCGCGTGTTCGAGGCAATGGCAAAGTACGAAATCAGCAACAGCGGAGCCGACCACGCGCCGCAGCCGACGACCAGATCAATCGCCGGTCCGTAGATCCACACTGACGGGACCGCGGAATTTCGCCTTTGATCGTTGCTCGACTTCGACATATCTCTCTTGCGGAGAACTGAGTATTGGAAACTGAGAACTTTTCTCGTTGTTTGACCGGATTATAGGTGCCAGACGCCGCCGATCGTATAACAAGAGGTATGCCTGCCCGGTCACGAAAGTAACCACTGCGTAACCACTCGGCTCATTCTTCTACAATGCGGGAATGAAGAATTGGGACGTAATCGTAATCGGGGGCGGCATCATCGGGCTCTCGCTCTCGATCGAGCTCCGCAAAGGAGGCGCCAGCGTCCTGCTCGTCGAGCGCGGCGAACCCGGACGAGAGGCCTCCCACGCTGCCGGCGGCATGTTGGTCGATTGCGCGCTCGAGACTCCCGCCGCGCTGCAACCACTGGCCACAGCCAGCGCGCGCATGTACCCCGAGTTCGTTCACGAATTAGAAGTTGAATCGGATACAAGAGTCGACCTGCGGGATCAGGGTACGATTCTGTTTCCGCCCCGCGAACACATTTGCCTTCAGCAACTCACGACGTTGCCTCCAGCTGATATGAAGGAACGCGAACCTGCACTGGGGCAGTTACATTTCGAACAAGAGCTCGAGCTAAAGCTTCTTGTTAAAGAAGGCGACGTCGATCCCGCGGACGTTCGCTCTATTAGCGACATCCAAGGGGCGGCCTTTTATCTCAAGGAGCGCAGCGTCGATCCGCGAGCGCTGACGGCGGCGGCCGTCAAGACAGCGAAGAATCGTGGCGTGGATTTTTCTTCCGGTGATCCCGTGACTGCCGTCGATCTGTCGGACGGTCACGTCAACGGCGTGACCACAAGCAAGACGTCATTTCTCGCGCCTAAAGTCGTCAACTGTGCCGGCGCCTGGTCTGGACAAATCGGCCCGCGCGCGCTCCCGACTAGACCGGTCAAGGGGCAGATGCTCTGCCTGTTGATGCCATCGCGCACGCTGCTGAAGCATGTCATCCGTTCGCCCAAGGTTTATCTCATTCCGCGCAGCGATGGCCGCCTGCTGGTTGGCGCGACCGTCGAGGAGGCCGGATTCGACAAGCGCACCGACATCGCCACCATTCAACGTCTGCATAAAGCCGCCATAGCCGTGGTGCCGAAACTACGCGGCGCGAAGATTCTCGAAGACTGGGCCGGACTGCGGCCCGGAACGCCCGATGCCTTGCCCATTCTCGGGCCTACCGAAACTCCCGGCTATTACGTAGCCACCGGACATTTTCGCGACGGCATTCTGCTGGCGCCCATCACTGCGCAAGTCATGGCCCAAGTAACCACCGGAAACAAATGTAACTACGACCTTGCTCCATTTTCTCCCGCCAGATTTTCGAGTTAGCAAAGTTGCTCGCGTGGGGACGGTCGCCTCGGCGGTCCAGCCGAGCGCAGCGAAGCGTGGGTGGTGTAGCAGTCTGGCTCAAGCGTCAAGCCGGTTAACCGCGAGATCCTTCGCTCCGCCTGAAAAGCGGCAACGCTCAGGATGACGCCGCAGTGTAAGAAGTCAAACTGGTCAACACCGGGTGTCCTGGCTCTGCCCCATCCCCAATCCCTTCGGTTATACTTGAGCGTTTCCGCTACGTACAAATCGCAGCGTCGCGCTCATCAGAAAGGATCACCCCATGGCTTCCCCGGCAGTCGATTTTGCCCGCAATAATCAGCAGCGCTTCCTCGGCGAACTGAAAGATCTGCTTCGCATCCCCAGCGTCAGCACGCTTGATGAACACAAACCTGATGTGCAGAAAGCCGCCGACTTCGTGGCCAATGAACTGCGCCGCATCGGCATGGAAAATGTCGAGGTTATCCCTACCAAGGGCCATCCCCTCATCTATGCCGACTGGCTGCACGCCGCGGGCAAGCCTACTGCGCTCTGCTATGCGCACTACGACGTGCAGCCGCCCGATCCTCTCGATGAATGGCACACTCCGCCCTTCGAGCCCACCGAGCGCAACAACAATATCTATGCCCGCGGCGCGGTCGACGACAAAGGTCAGCTCTGGATGGAGGTGAAGGCCCTCGAATCGCTGCTGAAATCGGGCAATGGCAGGCTTCCGATTAACGTGAAGGTGATCTTCGAAGGCGAAGAGGAAGTCGGCGGAGAGTCCATCGCGGAATATGTCCGCAAACAGAAAGCAAAGCTGAAAGCCGATTTCGCGCTGGTCTGCGACACCGAACTCTTCGCTCCCAATCTTCCTACGCTCTGCGTGGGGCTGCGCGGCCTGATCTATACCGAGATTGAAGCCGTCGGAGCGATGACCGATCTGCACTCCGGGGTCTACGGCGGGGCCGCGCCCAATCCATTCTTTGCGCTAATCGAAATCATCGGCAAAATGAAAGACGCGAAAGGCAAAATCCTCATCCCCGGCTTCTATAAAAACGTGAAGGCGCCAAGCAAGGACGAACTCAAAGCCTGGAAGCGTCTGCCATTCAACGAAGAGCACTATCGCAAGACCGAAGTCGGTTCCAAGGCCTTGACCGGCGAACCTGGCTACTCGGTCCTGTATCGCACGTGGGCGCGCCCCACGCTCGAGGTCCACGGCATGCCCGGGGGCTTCACCGCGGCCGGCGCAAAGACCGTAATTCCAGCTAAAGCCGCGGCCAAGGTCTCCATGCGCCTGGTGCCCAACCAGGATCCTGACGACATCCTCAAGCGCTATACAAACTTCGTAAAGAAGCTGACGCCCAAGGGCATCGAGACGAAAATCAAAGTGCAAAGCAAAGGCCCTGCATCTGTGGTTGGCACCGACAATGCCTACATCAAGGCCGCGACCGAAGCCCTCCATGACACTTTCAAGAAGGAAACCGTCTTCATCCGCAGCGGCGGCTCAATTCCAATCGTCAACGACTTCGAGCAGGGCCTGAAAATTCCCAGCGTCATGATGGGCTTCGGCCTCCCCGACGACAACCTGCACGCCCCCAACGAAAAATTCCACATCCCGAACTTTCATCGTGGGATCGAGACCATCTGTTTGTTTTTTGAGAAACTGGGAGGAAGGTAGCTGCCGCCAGGTGAGGGGCAGCGCCTCGCCCCGTCGGTAGCGGCGCAGTCAGGCTCCCGCGACAAGCCGGTGAAACGGCAGGCCCCTTTGACTTCGCTCAGGGGGGCTCTTCGCTCCGCCTGAAGAATGGCTACGCTCAGCATGAGCCGCAGTGTAAGAAGCTAAAACTGCACCCGCCCGGCGCTGCTTATTCCCTGGCATTTACTATCCCCGCCCGCCTCCCAAACGCCACTCCTTCCTCGGCGACTGTTTAACCTGAACTTCCGACGTCTCCCCAGACTCGGAAAGCAATAAATCGAAAGAACGGAATGGCTCACAACGAAATTAAACATAACTATTGACAATCATTCGTAACTACCCTAAGCTTTTGCCCCAATCGCGCTCGACAGACTTCCGCAACACCCTGTTCGCCGCGATCTTCCTATTTCAAACATGCTGTTTTACACATGCGTTTCGCAGAAAAGGAGATTGGAAATGACATCGCTTTGGAAGCTGTGTTTCGTCCTCGCCGTGTTCTCGTCGATACCACTTCATGCCCAATCGGGCGCAACCTTCTACGTATCCAAGAGCGGGAAAGACACGAACTCCGGGAGTTTCACGGCGCCATGGCTTACGATTCAGCACGCCGCCAATTCAGTCTCGGCAGGAGCGACGGTTTATGTGGAAGCAGGGGTGTACGGCGAATCGGTGACCTTTCCCGCGTCTGGCACGGCCTCGAACTACATCACTTTCGCAAATTATCCTGGGCAAACGGCGGTCATCGACGGGACGGGGCTGAGCGTGACCGGAACTCAGGGGCTCATCAACATTGTGAACCAGAGCTACATTACGGTGAATGGATTTGAAATCCGCAACTACACCACCAGCAAAGCGGCGTTGACTCCGGCGGGCATCTGGGTAACGGGTTCGGGCAGCGGCGTGCAGTTACTCAACAATCTGGTACACAACATCACGACCACCTCGGAGAAGAACGGCAACGCCTTCGGCATCGCCGTGTATGGCACGTCGACCACACCCATTACCAACATTTCGATCAGCGGCAATCAGGTCTACAACCTGAAGACCGGGCAGAGTGAATCGATGAATGTGGATGGCAATGTGACCTATTTCTCCATCACCAACAACATCGTGCACGACAACGACAACATTGGGATTGATGCGATCGGATTCGAGGGCGTTGGTCCCACCGGCTTCGACCAGCCAAAATACGGCGAGGTCAGCGGCAACACCGTCTACAACATCAGCGGGATCAACAATCCGGGCGAGGGCAAGTCTTACGATGCCGACGGACTCTATTGCGACGGCTGCGCGTACGTCATCTTCGAACGCAACACCGTCCACAATTGCGATTTGAACATGGAAGCGGCCAGCGAGCACAAGGGACACAATGCCAGTTACGTAACCATTCGCAACAATCTTTTCTACGACGCGAATACGGTTGGCGTTTCGATTGGAGGCTATGCCGCCAGCGTTGGCGGCAGCGATCACGTCGTGATCGTTAACAACACGCTGTACAACAACAATACGAAGAACCAGGGCGCCGAATTCCAGATCCAGCACAACGCGCCGCCCAGCGCGGGTAACGTCTTCGAAAACAATATCGTGTATGCCGGCACGCAGAATGTCTGGATCTACAGCTACGTAAGCGGTTCGACCGCCACTGCCAACTGGAACCTGTACTATTCCACAGCCGGCTACGTCCAAGGGACTTCAATCGACTGGGGCGCCAAGTCGAACTACAAGACTTATGCCGCCTATCAGTCGGGCAGCGGAGAAGACGCAAATTCACCGAATGCCAATCCCCTTTTCGTAAATCTTGGCTCGACGCCTCCGAATCTAGATGTGGCTTCGAATTCCCCGGCCGTCAATGGGGGCGGCACCAGCCTTACCTGCAGCGTGGGCTACTGTAACGGTCCGTCCATTTACGGCAGCACCGACTATGCTGGGAATCCGCGGGTGAACGGCAGCGGCCAGATCAACATCGGAGCTTACGAGCAGTGAACCGTGGGGTGAACTAAAAAGCGAGCTGGTGAGCGCCCGGCAAGGTGCTCTCCAGCGTCGCGCCGGGTTTCCGCTGAGCCTGACTCTCTCGTTGTGTCCGCATTCGTGGTGCGCTACCATAATTCTGCTCTCGCACTTCTCCTCACTTCGTACTTTCCTCAGCGGCAAACTGCGCAATTGCTGCAATGCCTGTGCAACCTAGCGCGCTGGCGCGTAGGGTCATACAATATATAGTGTTATATTTCTTGACCCAGGCCCGATTTCACCGTTACAGTAGCTCTAATTTGTGCCAGCCCCAGCCAGGGAGCAAAGCATCGATCGGAGCGGGGATGGTTTTTCGCGCCAGAGGCATCAGCCTGGTAAACATCTCGGCGAGTTCCAGAACTGGCAACTGGCCGCTGACAACTGGCCACTGTTTCTCCCAAGGAGTTCACGTTGCTTAAACTGAAGCGGCTTCAGATTCTCGGCTTCAAATCGTTTTGCGATCGCACCGACCTCAAGTTTCACGGGGACGGCATCGCCGCCATCATCGGGCCCAACGGTTGCGGCAAGTCCAACATCGCGGATGCCATCTCCTGGGTGCTGGGCGAGCAGTCCGCCAAGACTCTGCGCGGTTCGCGCATGGAAGACGTAATTTTCGCCGGTACCCGCGACCGCAAGCCCACCGGCATGGCCGAAGTATCGCTGACGCTGATCGACCCCGAGCAGTATCCGGGAGCGGACGCCAACGCACCCACCGAGATCGACATCCAGGAAGAACTGCCGAGCGCGGCCGAGGTTTTACGGAATGCGGCCGATCACCCGGGCGATATCCCAGATGATCTCCCAGATAAAGACTGGGACGAAGCCACCATCCGCGCCCGCGCCGCCGCGGAAACCGAGCGTGCCGTGGAGGAAGCCCAGCCCGGCCGGACCGAAGAAATAGAAATCCCGCGCTCCAAAGTGAACGTCATCTCGATCGCCTTCCCTGATGACGAACCGGCCTTCGCCCTGCCGCTGCACGCAGTTGCGCCCGTGGCATCTTCCGCCGCACTAAGCGGCGCGCCCCAGGTCGTGCTCAAGATCCGCCGCCGCAAATTTAATCAGCAGCAGTTCCGCGCCGGAGAAATCGTCGTAACCCGCCGCTTGTTCCGCTCCGGCGACAGCGAATACCTGCTGAATGGAAAGCTCTGCCGCCTCCGCGACATTCAGGAACTCTTCATGGGCACCGGCCTCGGACCAGAAACCTACGCCCTGATCGAGCAGGGACGCATCGGCCAAATCCTAAGCAGTCGCCCCACCGACCGCCGTGCCATCCTCGAAGAAGCGGCAGGAATTACGAAATTCAAAACCAAGAAACGCCTCGCCGAAGCCCGCCTCGAAGATGCCAAACTGAACCTCGCCCGGGTGAACGACATTTTCGACGAAGTCACGCGCCAGATGAATTCGCTCAAGCGCCAGGCTTCTAAAGCCGAGCGCTACGCAAAGCTGCGCGAGGAGATGCGCGCCCAACTGCGAGTGGCCCTGGTCAGCAAGTTTGCGGCGATTGAACGAGAGAGCACCGAACTCGATGCTCAACTCAACACTCTCGCCGAGGACATGCAGCATCGCACCGAAGCCCTCCAGCAGCTGGAATCTGAGCACAGCGAGGGCACGGACCGCGGCTACGCCATCGAAACCGAGCTGCGCGCGAATCGCGAACGCCTTAGCCAGATCGATTTGGAGATCGATCGAGCCCACGCGCGCCGCCAGCACAACGACGAACGCTGCGCCGAACTCGTGGTTCGCACCGCATCGGCAGAGGCTGAGCTCGCGCAGGCGCAACACCGCCTCGCCTCGCTTGAGGCCGAGCGCGATTCCAACCGCCAGGTGCTGGAATCCGCAGCGGCCGATCTGGCCGCTGCGCAGCACGAACTTGCCGTATCTCAGCAGGAAGCCACCGCCGCAAGCGCCGCACTGGCTGAACTCGAGCGCCAGCAGGAAGAGTCTCGCGTCGCCATCTTCGACACGGTATCGTCAGCCGCGCGCTTGCGCAATCAGCTGGCTCAGGCGGAAGAACGGCTCGCCGGAGCCGATCGCGAAGCTCGCCGTCTGCAAACTGAAATCGCCAATGCGAATCTTCAGGTTGAAACCTTCGGCGGCCAGCGCGGTCAACTCGCCCTCGAGTTCGAAACCGTCACCCAGCGTGTAACCGGAATCACCGAACAGATTAGCCAGCTTCGCCGCCTCATCGAGAGCAAGCGCCTCGACGAAACCAGAGCCAAGACTCATCTCGACGTTCTCCGGGCTGAATTCGCGACCGCGCTGGGCCGCAAAGGCTCTCTGGAAGCGGTCATCGCGGAACACGGATATTCCACCGAATCGGTCCGCCGTCTTTTCCAGTCGGGCGTGATGCAGAGCGGTCTCGCGCCAGTCGGCGTTCTCGCCGATTTTCTTGAGGTCGAGCCGCGCTTCGAACGCGTGGTGGAGGACTTCCTGCGCGACGAGCTTAACTATATCGTCGTTAAGTCCTGGGACGCCGCCGACGAAGGTCTCCGGCTGCTGCGCAGCGACGTCGATGGCCGCGCAACTTTCCTGGTTCATCCCGAGGACTCGCAAGCCAAGTTCTCCTTCATCCTCGACGAAGCGGCGCACTGCGCTCCGCCCACGGCTTCGATCGTCCCTTTAAAGAATACGATCCGGGTTCTCAATGGCTTTGGAAAGTCGCTGGAGGTGATTCTCCCGAAGTTGCGCGATGGCTACATCGTCCCCGGCTCCGATACCGCTCGCGGTCTCGCCCTTGAAAATCCTGACGCGTTCTTCCTATCCCAATCAGGAGAATGTTTCCACAACGTCACCGTCACTGGCGGCAAACAGCGCGCCGAAGGCCCGCTTTCAATGAAGCGCGAACTTCGCGAAGTGCTCCGTCGGCTCGAGGACTTAGAACGCGCTCTTCGTGAAGAAGAAACGCGAATCCTAGCCCTCGGCCGCGAGATTCAGGACCTTGCTTCCCTTCTCGATCGTCTGGAGGGAGAAAAGCGTGAGGCCGAACATCAGACGATGACCTCAGGCCATATGCTGCAACAAGTCGATTCGGAGATGGTTCGCGTCGCCGAGCGCTTGAGCGTATCCCAAGCCGAGTTGCGTCGCCTTGCGGCGGAGCGCGCGGAGCAAGAATCCATCATGACCACGCGGCACACTGAGCTCGCCGCGCTCGAGCAGACTCGCTCCCATCTCGAGCAGCAAGTGGCGGCAGCTCAGGAATCGCTCAGCAGCCTCCGTCAGCATCGCGAAGATGCTTCCCAGGCCAGCTCGCTGCGGGTGGCCCGCGCTGCGGCGCTCGAAGAGCGCCATCGCTCGGCCACCGCGGTGCTTGCACGCATCGATTCCCTCTTCGCCGAAATGAGCGAGCGCCTTCATGCTCTCGCCAGCCAGATTGAAGCTGCTGCTGCGGAAAAGCAGCAGCGCGAGGTCGAGAATCTCCAACTCGAACAGCACGCCGCCGATTTCGCAGCCGAGCGCAACGCCGGCCAGGCACGCGAAGGCTTGCTGCAATTCGAAAAAGATCAGCTGCGAGCCCGTCTCACCGAGATTGACGAGCTGCTCCGCAACGCCCGCCAACTCCTCGACCAGGCACGGGATCGGCGCGGCGAACTGCAGGCAGCTGCCGCCAAGCTCGAAGCGGACTCCATGTACATGGCGGAGACTTGTCTCAACGAACTTGGCATCGAGCGCCCAACTTTGCTGGCCGACAACACCCTCGCGCTCCTGAGCGGCGACGATCTCGCGACCTGCGATCAGTCTTATCGTGAGATGCGAGCCAAACTCGAGGCCATGGGACCGGTGAACATGATGGCCCTCGAAGAGTACCGCGAGACCGCCGGGCGCCACACCTTCCTCGATGCCCAACGCAAAGACCTCATCTCCTCCATCGAGAACACGACCGCGACTATTCGCGAGATCGACGAAGTCTCACGCCAGAAGTTCCAGGAGGCCTTCACCAAAATCAACGACAACTTCCAGGCCACATTCAAAAAGCTGTTCGGCGGCGGCCATGCCTTCATGAAGCTCACCGACGAAGAAAACTCCGCCGACAGCGGCATCGACGTGGTCGCCTCCCCACCGGGCAAGCGCCTGCAAAGCGTTTTACTGCTCTCCGGCGGCGAAAAAGCTCTCACCGCGCTTGCCCTGCTGGTCGGCATCTTCCAGTACACGCCCAGCCCGTTCTGCATCCTCGATGAAGTCGACGCGCCTCTCGACGAGGCGAACATCGGCCGCTTCACCGAACTGGTAAAGGAGATGAGCATCCAGACGCAGTTCGTCCTTATCACGCACAGCAAAAAAACCATGAGCATCGCCCCAGTGCTCTACGGCGTAACCATGCAGGAGCCGGGGGTCTCGAAACTGGTGTCGGTACGATTCAGCGCCGCGTAGCACGATAGGCAGGAATCGAGCAATTATGGGAGCCGCTTTTGCCAACCAGCCACTTTATCCACGTTCATCCTCAGTTTTTCCACAAGGCCCCGCGCTAACCTCGGACAAATACCGTTCGCTTCTTCGGACTCGCCCTCCAACATTCCCCCGCTCAACAGGATACAGACTTCCTTCTCTGTCATGATCTCGGCGGTTGACAAAAATCTTTGAGAGTCTAAAATACGCCTCGCTCGTTGCCTGTAAAATTTGAACATGAATTCGAAACTTCTCGATCCCGTAATCCTCCAAACCGATTTCCCCGATCTCCAACTTCACGCCAGCGGCAAGGTGCGCGATGTCTACCAGCTCGACGAGGAGCGTTTACTATTCGTCGCCACCGACCGCATTTCCGCGTTCGATTATGTGCTGGCCACAGGCATCCCCCACAAAGGCCGAGTCCTGAGCCAGATTTCGCTCTTCTGGTTCGATTTTCTTTCTGACATCGTTCCCAACCACGTCATCACCGCGGACGTGAAACTCTACCCGGAGCCTCTGCAGAAATACGCCGACCAGCTGCGCGGCCGCTCCATGCTGGTGCGGCGCGCCGAGATGTTTCCGGTCGAGTGCGTGGTGCGCGGCTACATTTCCGGCTCCGCGTGGAAGGAATATCGGGCGGCCGGCACGTTTTGCGGCATCGATTTACCCGCGGGCTTGCGCGAGTCCGAAGCCTTCCCGGAGCCTATCTTCACCCCTGCTACCAAGGCGGCGACCGGCCACGACGAAAACATTTCGTTTTCGACAATGTGCGAAATCGTGGGCACGGAGGCAGCCAGCTACCTGCGCGACCTCAGCTTACGGATTTACAAAAAGGCTGCCGCATATGCGCGCCAACGCGGTATCATCATCGCCGACACAAAGTTCGAGTTTGGACGCACCGCCGAGGGAATCACTCTGGCCGATGAGGTGCTCACACCCGATTCCTCCCGCTTCTGGCCCGCCGGCAAATACGCGCCGGGAGCTTCGCAGGAGTCCTACGACAAACAATACGTTCGCGATTATCTGGAAGAGATTCGCTGGAACAAACAACCGCCGGCACCCGCCCTGCCCGATGAGGTGGCGCGCCGGACCAGTGAAAAATATCTCGACGCCTACCTCCAGATCACGGGACACAAACTGGATGTGTAGGCGGCAAAGCGAGGCAGGAAGGCCCGCGCAAGCGTGACTCGCAGCAAAGCTGGCAGGAGAGCAGTATGACCGCGGCGGATTGGGTGATCGTCCTGGTCATACTGCTGAACGTGGTTCTGGCCGCCATGCATGGCTTCTTCGCGGAAGCTTTCAGCATGGCTGGCCTGGTGGTTGGTTACATCGTTGCCGCCTGGCAGTACCAGCGCCTCGCGGCGTGGTTCAATTCGTTCTTGAAGTCAGAGTTACTGTCTGAGATTTTCAGTTTCCTGATCATATTCTTTGCCGTGTTGGTGCTGTTCGGTATTGCGGGCAGGCTCGCGCGCAAGCTGATGAAGGAAGCCGGGCTGAGCGGATTCGACCGTTTTCTGGGGGCGTTATTGGGAGTCCTGAAAGGCGGGTTGGTGGTGGCCGTGGTTCTGATGGGATTGACTGCCTTCGCCCCCACCTCGCAGTTGCTGGAGAATTCGCAGTTGGCGCCATATTTCCTGGTGGTGGGTAGAGCAGCCATCTGGGTGGCGCCCTCGACGCTTCGTGCACGGTTCTATGAAGGGCTGGATTTTTTGCATCGCGCCCCCAAGGAATTGACGGGAGCTCCAGCCAGCGCACGAAAGAAATAGACGCGGTTTACGCTGTGGAATAAGACATTCGAAGACATTTAACCAGCATATTTACCTGAGAAAGAGACGCATCGTGAAAGATCAATTGGAAGCGCTGATTTTGCAAATGTACAAGAGCAACATCCTGTATTCCGAGGGCGTGCGGGAGTTCAAGAAGCGCTTTATCCTCACCGTACTCCAGGAAAACAAGGGCAACCAGTGCCGCGCCGCGCGCGAACTGGGAATGCACCGCAACACCCTCAGCCGGACGCTGAATGAGCTTAAGATCGACGTCCGCCAGCTTCGCGATGGAGCCAAGCGTCCGCCCCGTAGCGCGCGGCCAGTTTCGCTCGATCGAGACAAGAAAGCGGCGCGCTAGCCCGGATACACAAGCCTCGTATCCTCCAAAAAAGAAGGCAGCCCCTCAGGGCTGCCCTTCGATTGAGTTCGACTCCATGGCCTAGTTAGACGTGGGTTTGTGGTGCACAGGGGCCTTGGGTGCGACCTTCGGTTTCGGGAGCTGCCCCTTCTCCATCGTCATCATGAATGGGTTGGGAGTATATGAGGCAGGTTCGCCCTGAAAGTCAATGCTGGCGCCTTCCTTAGGGATCAGCCTCAACGGCACCTTCTCTTCAAAGGTGAGCGTGATGTCCGCTTTCTTGGCCTCGATGTCATCTTCGCTGGCGGCGATATCGAATTCAGTCGCGCTGGCTTTCATCACCGTGCCCTTCATATACACTGCCTTCCCCTTGATGGCATTCCACACCGTATCCTGGTCTTCTTGTTTTCCATTCGAAAGCACAAACTCCCAGGTCGCAAAGTCCATCTTGTCGGGCGGCGTGGCCACCACCATATTGTGAGCCTGCTCGGCCGGAGTGGGAGCTGGCTTAATCGTGAAGCCGGGCGGGGGCACCGGTGTGGTTGCCGTCTGGGCCAACAAATCGGTCCATCCATCCTCCCCGCCGTGATAATGAATATACCGGCTGCGGCCGAATTTCTTAACCTGTTCCTTGGCGGCAGGGTCGGTGACCAGGTTCGCCGCACGAGCCACAAAAAACAGCCCATTTACCTCGTCCGGTGGGGTGGATGGGGGCAGCGATGCAATAGCTAACGGATAAACATTCTCCACGTTATTTGGATCGGCTTCCACTGCAGCTCGGAGGTATTTCTGGGCATTGGCATAGTCTTTCAACTGAAGAGCGGAAAAACCGGCGACACTGTTGAGGATGGCAGTGAACTGCGTCTTCTGCTTGGCAAAATCAGCGTCTGAAACTCCGTCCGGCTTCGTCCACTTCGGCAGCACTTCCAATCCATGCTGCGCGTGCTGCTCGGCGTCAGCCCACTTCTGGGTGGCGCGCTCACTGAATGCCAGCACCACCAGCGCCTTGGCATTATCAGGATTCACCGTCAGCAGTCGCTTGGCCGCGTCCATTACTTTGGGGTCACCCTTCTGCTGGTAGGAGCCCATCAGAATTTCAAGCGCCTGGGATTTCATTACGCTGTTGGGATATTGTGTCAGAAACGCTTCCAGGCCGCTGATCTGTGCCGCGGGATCTTTCTGCTGGATCGCTCCTACGTAAGCGTTGTACTCGGCGGGGTCCTTAATGACCGGTCCTTGCGCGGGTGACGCGGCCGGTTGTGTCTGCGCTGCCGGTTGCCCAGGTTGCGCGACGGCGTGTGCCGCTGCCAGAACAGCAACTTCAAGCACAACCGTGACCAGAATCTTTTTCATCAGTATGGCTCCTTGGATTGTCCGGGATTGGATTTGTCCGCCGATTGGAGTATCCGGATATTCGCAATCTCATTACATCTCATATTTTAACTGCTGAGTTCTATCATTCCACTGGACCCGCCCTTCGCAGTCCTATTCAGCATCGGAATGTCCGGTGGCGCTTTGTTTACGCCCCCTAAAGGACGGGCAAACCGAGGGCGCAAACCGACGGACCCTTTCATTCCCGGTTGCCGGATTATAAGTACCTCTTTCTCCGAAGGCAAGCAACTTCCCTTCGTCGTGCTCTTTATTGTTAAGATGCGGAAAGAACATCCCCCGGATAGCCCGATTCAAAGTCGGCCCGGGCTGCTTCGAAAACAGGCGGAGATCTCTCCATGAACGCGTCTCCAGTGAATGCAACTCTTCCCATCGCCGGACAAGTAGCCGTCGTCACCGGCGCGGGCCGCGGCATAGGCGCAGCCATTGCCCGTGAGTTGTCAAGTCTTGGCGCTACGGTTGTGCTTTGCGGACGAACTATCCCGGCGCTCGAATCGACTGCCGGAGTAATCGTTGAGGCTGGCGGCAAGTGCGATGTGGTACCCTGCGACGTCGCTGACCTTCCGTCGGTCGAAGCGGCGGCCAGGCGCGTGGAAAACTCGTTCGGGCGCGTGGATATCCTAGTCAACAACGCGGGCATCGGCGGTTTCGGCGGCCCGCTACATCAACTCCCTCCCGAGGAGTGGGACCAGATTCTCAACACTAACTTGCGCGGCGCCTATTACACTACTCGCACCTTCGCGCCGATGATGATTCGCGCTCGCTCCGGCCACATCATCAACATCTCTTCGCTAGTTGGGAAAAATGCATTGCCGAACGGCGCAGCCTACGCCGCCTCCAAGTGGGGATTGAACGGCCTGACCTATTCGATGGCGGAAGAATTGCGAGCCCACAACATCCGTGTGGCCGTAGTCTGTCCTGGTTCCACCAACACCGATCTCAGCCCGCACGTTGGCAAAGATCCTGCGAAGATGCTGCAACCCGAAGACGTGGCCCACGCCGTAGTCATGCTGGTGACGCAGGCCCCGCAATCGTTCGTGAGTGAGATTCTTCTGCGGCCTACACAAAAACCGTAATCTTCCTGGGTGGGCACAGCTCCAGAGGCACTTTCCGCTCTCATTTCTTGAACAAATTCTCAAACGCCTGCCTTGCATCGTTAGGCCGCAGGCTGGCAGGAGTGGACGTTTCCTTTTCTCGCGTAACCCTGATTTCGTAGAACGTGCAATCGTTGCGCGAATCTTTTCGCTCAATCCGCCTGGGGATCGGCTGCATGCACTCGAAGCGGCTTCCGGGATCGAAATACATGCATTGCTTGCAGGAGTGCAACTCAAAGCCGCATTTCGGACAAAGCCCCGTGGGCGGTATCGCCTGCAGCACTGTGCCGCACTGCGCGCACCGCGAAACCGCGTGCGTTCCAGGCATATTCACCGGACGCGGGCCCATGCTGTAGTCTCTCTTTGCCGGCGCCGACGCTGGCTTCTCTCCGGACTTCCCTCCGGATTCTTTCCGCGGTCTGTCCTCGCGGTCGCGATCCTGATATCCATGCTGACGGTATTTGGCTGCCACAGGAACCTCCAAGCACGTTGGCGTATTGTCGCGCCAGCCGGCTCTTACGACAAGTGCTTTGAACCACGAAGGACACAAAGGAACACGAAGGCGTGCCTCCGATGACTCCCCCCTTTGTGGAACTTCGGGCCCTTTGTGGTCGATGAACTAGGAAACCACCCGGTCTTCTCAAGAGCCAGTTCTAAGTACGCGGTACACGCAACTCGACACTCGCTACAATGTACACATGATCCACGAAATCTTCCCCGTCGGACCGCTGCAGTGCAACTGCTCGATCATTGGCGACGAGACCACGCACGAAGCGCTGGTCATCGACCCGGGCGACGACATCGACGACGTCCTCGCGCTCGTCCGCAAGCATAACCTGCAAGTCAAGCAGATTGTAATCACCCACGCTCACATCGACCACGTGGGAGGCGCCATGAAGTTGCGCGCGGCCACCGGCGCGCCCATCCTGCTCAACCAGAACGATTATGCCCTGCTCAAAATGCTCGACGTGCAGGCCGCATGGATCGGCATGGCGGCACCAGGCGCAGTCGATATCGACCAGAGCGTGAGCACCGGCGACACCGTCAAAGCCGGGGCGCACGCCGCCAGCATCCTCCACACCCCTGGCCACACCGAGGGCAGCATCTGCCTGTATTTCCCCACCGAAAAAACTCTGATCGCGGGAGACACTTTATTCGCCGGATCCATCGGCCGTACTGACCTGCCGGGGGGATCGATGCAGAAGATCATGCAATCGCTGCAGGGCACGGTGCTTGCTTTACCCGACGACACCACGGTGGTTCCAGGCCACGGACCGCTAACAACAATCGGCGAAGAACGGGAGAGCAAT
>Ga0074045_10000236_pt1 | contig 52967 bp, 51 predicted proteins | sample BogForMeECP23OM2_FD_94442 | JGI IMG/M metagenome (GOLD analysis project Ga0074045, IMG submission 94442) | Bog forest soil microbial communities from Calvert Island, British Columbia, Canada - Bog Forest MetaG ECP23OM2 | ecosystem: Environmental > Terrestrial > Soil > Wetlands ... | reverse complement strand
CGAGGGGGGCACAATAAAAAAGATCATTTCCTTGCCGTTTAAGCCACGCCATTATGGCGTGACTCACATACGCCTCGTTGCCTGGAACCTAACCGCCTCAATATCATCTTTGATTTAAAAATGGTATTGCTTAGAAAAAGATATTAATTTGTTCTTAGTACGTAATTTTTGTGTAAGCACGATTGATTATACAGCCTTCCTTTAAGCTTGACAGCGGGGAAACTTTAAGTAATAGTCACTTCGCAGACTGGCTGATTTTGTTTTAGCCGGAAGTATTTGAAGTAATGCGTAAATCCGGAGTGATCGATATTTTTGTTATTCCGGCATATCCTGGAGGAAGCGGCGCTAAGTCCGGCGGATGCCGGAAGAATCAAGAATTAATGATCGGCCGCTTGCTTTTTTTAAATAGATGGTTATGTTGGTGCCATGGGTCGTAAATTAAAAAATTACAATGATTATCCGGTAATTTGTGAAAATAAAATTTTTTGACATTAGAACTAAAATAATATTTGTGCTGGTTGTCGCGCTATTCATGGCGCTTGCCGCCGGTACAATATTTGCTGCCCCAAATTATCCGGCGCCTCGGGGAGCCGTCAATGATTTTGCCAATATTATTGATGCGGAAAGCGCTGCTAAAATGGAAGCTCTTGCGCGGGAAGTTTTACAGAAAACCGGTACGGCAGTTGTTGTTGTAACTGTGCCTACTATCGGAGAGAACGAAGATTTTAATTTTTACGCCAATGGCCTTTATAAAGCCTGGGGCATCGGTAAAAAAGGAGAAGACAAAGGCGTTTTAATATTTTTAACTCTTAAGGAAAAAAAAATACGTATCGAAACCGGTTACGGCGTGGAAGGTATTTTGCCGGATGGTTTGGTCGGTGAAATCAGAGATAAGTATTTAAAGCCTCAACTTCAGGCAGGCAATTATGGCAAAGCCTTTTACGATACAATGTATGTGCTTAGCTCTTACATTGCAAAAGATGCCAATGTTCAACTGAACGATTCATCTGCGCCATTGCCATACCGGCAAGACGTTCGACAGGTGAAAAGAGGTGTTAACGTAGTTGGTTTGATTTTTTTCCTGATTGTAGCCGTTCTGCTTTTGGGCACCCGAACAGGCAGGTCAATGCTTCCCTGGATACTGTTGATGTTTTTAGGCGGCGGCGGACGCGGCGGCGGCGGTGATGGCGGTTTCAGCGGCGGATTTGGCGGTTTCGGCGGAGGCATGAGCGGCGGCGGCGGCGCCGGTGGAGATTTTTAATAAATTAAAAGGGTGTGTGCAATGGCAAAAATACCGGACAAACCACAAGACATTTTTGTTCCGTTAACTCAGGATTATTTAAAAGTATTTAATAAAGAACTGGTTTCTCTGATTCTTTACGGCAGCGCTGCCAGCGGTCATTATGTAAAGGGAAAGTCGGATATTAATTTGCTGGTTGTGCTTACGTCCACCGGCATGGACAAATTGGCTGATGTATTGGATACCGTACAGGTATGGAAAAAAAGCCGCGTTGCTGTGCCGCTGGTTATGACAAAGGCGTTTATTGAAAAATCTCTGGATTGTTACCCGATAGAATTCCTGAATATGCGCAACCGCCACATTTTAATTTATGGCGAGAATGTTCTGGAACAATTAAATTTCAAGCCGGAAGATTTGCGTCTGCAAATTGAAAGGGAGTTGAAAGGGAAGTTAATCCTGCTGCGTAATGGTTATCTGGAATCCGGAGGAAACGCGCGGCAGTTGAAACAACTGATCAACAGGTCATTTACTGCGTTCACTTCAATATTCAACGCCCTGCTTTATTTAAAACAGGAATCAGCGCCGCATCATAGACGCGATACGATAAAAGAAATAGCGAAGTTGTTTACGGTTGATGCGGGAGTATTCTTTAGTTGCGCCGATATTAAGGAAGGTATTGATAAGCTTTCAGGAAAAGAAGTTGAGGCAGTCTTCAAAAAATATTTGCAGGAAGTAGAAAATATTTGCGATATTGTTGATGCTTTATAATTCATGAATTAATAATATGCAGGAGGAAAGAAATGGATTCGAAGAAAAAAACTTTAATTATTGTGTTGGCCGTGATCGTTTTTCTGGCTATCGCCGCTTATTCTTTTTTTGCGGGCAATTACAATAAATTTGTTCAGTTGGATACGACCGTTAAAAGTTCATGGGCACAGGTGGAAAATCAATTGCAGCGGCGTTATGATCTGATTCCCAATCTGGTGGAGACCGTAAAGGGTTACGCTAAACAGGAAAAAGATGTTTTGGTGGAAGTAACCAATGCTCGCGCCAAGGTCGGCGGTGCCGGGAATGTTTCCGATAAGATTTCGTCCAATAACCAATTGAGCGGGGCTTTGAGTAGATTAATGGTGGTTGTGGAAAAATACCCCGATCTGAAATCCAATCAGAATTTTATGGCGCTGCAGGATGAACTGGCGGGAACAGAAAACAGAATTGCCGTGGAAAGAATGAGATATAACGAAGCGGTCAAAATTTATAATCAGGCGATAAAATCATTTCCGGCAAATATGATTGCCGGTATGTTTGGTTATAAAGATGCTGCATTCTTTGAAGCTCCAAAGGAAGCCAAGGAGGCTCCCAAGGTTAAATTTTAGCCGCAAATTTGATTTACGTTTTTCAAACCAGCCCTGAACATTATTCGTAAAAATGTTCAGGGCTTTTTCTTTTTATTATTCCAAAGCATCAGTCTGACTTCTTCGTTTTTAGTAATAAAATTATCAGACCGGTTTCAGAATTGAACTGAACAGCAAGCATTGCATTGTTTGCCCGACGGGTTTGAAGCCCGCGGCCGGCGCCAGCCGACTTAACCGGTCAAAAGAGGGGAAGAATTTTTATTTAAGAATTACCTTTAAACAGTTTTCCTTTTCTAACAATATTTAATTGGGAAAGCAAATTTATAAAAGTAATATTCAGCGGACAATTATTCTCTTTCAATAATAATTTATTTAATGAAATATCCTGGCTTAATACCTAAAATGCTGTCCGATTCTGTAAAATCAGTGAATAATTTTTCTTTTATTGGAGAATCATGTCATGCTATGAATAAATATGTCTAATGATCGTTTTCCATGACAAAATTCACAATGAATGATAAATTAGTAATAGGGAAAACAATTCTAAGATTTAAGAGCAAAACTTTAAGTAATTAATTTTCAGGTTTTACTTAAAATTTAAAACTTTATTTCACCCCAGGCCAAACTAATGGTCTTCTATTTGCTGGATCGATTCGAAATATATGGGAATAATTTATTTTGACAATGCGGCTACATCCTGGCCAAAGCCGCCTGAAACAATTGCTGCCATGCAAAATTATATGCAAAATATCGGCGGCAGTCCCGGTCGTTCCGGACATCGTTTGTCTGTTGAAGCAGCGCGGATAGTTTTCGATACCAGGGAGAAACTTGCTATGTTGTTCAATGTTTCTGACCCTCTCCATATAGTGTTGACCAAAAATGCGACCGAGGCCTTGAATATTGCGATTTTCGGCTTTTTAAAGCCGGGGGATCATGTAATCACTTCGGGCATGGAGCACAATTCAGTTATGAGACCTCTGAGGGCAATGGAAGCCAGAGGCGTCGATGTAACTGTTATTTCTTGTGACAGGGAAGGGCTAATTGATCCGGAACAAATCGTCAGAGCGATCAGGAAAAAAACAAAGGCGATATTTATTACGCATGCTTCCAATGTTACGGGGACGGTTATGCCTGTCACCGATATAGGCCGTGTCGCCCGGGATCACGGGTTGATTTTTTGTGTGGATGCCGCCCAGACGGCGGGATGTTATCCTATCGATGTTGCAGAAATGAATATTGACCTTATGGCTTTTACCGGACACAAATCTCTTTTCGGACCTTCGGGAACCGGCGGACTCTATATCCACGAAGGTTTGGAAAAAATCATAGAGCCCATTTGCGTCGGCGGAACGGGTAGCCGTTCGGAGGTGGAAGAGCAGCCGGATTTCCTGCCCGACCGTTTTGAGGCGGGTACACCCAATACGGCTGGCATTGCCGGTTTAAAAGCAGGGATTGAATTTGTTTTGTCTAATGGTATCAATCAAATTAAAGTCAAAGAAGAAAATCTGGTGAAAATTTTTATTGAGGGTGTAAGGGATTTGCCGGGCATAATTCTTTATGGACAAACCTCTGCTGATCGCCGGATACCGGTTGTGTCTTTCAATATTGCCGGGATGGATCCGGGTACCGTCGCTCTGGAACTCGATGAGCGCTTTAATATTATGTTACGTTCCGGTCTGCATTGCGCGCCTTGTGCTCATAAAACCATCCGTACCTATCCCTCAGGTACCGTGCGCTTCAGTTTCAGTTATTTCAATACGAAAGAGCAGATAATCGAATCAATTGAAGCGTTAAAACAAATAAGTAAAGAGAGAAAAAATATATGACGAAAATTAAAATTGTTGATGCCAGAGGGCTTTCCTGTCCGCAGCCGGTTGTCCTGGCTAAACAGGCTTTTGAATCCAATGAGCAGGTCATAGTGATTGTTGATAACGAAACAGCGCTGGAAAATGTCAATCGCCTTGGCAGCAAACTTGGCTGTGAGGTAAAGATCGAAGCCAAAAGCGGCAAAATATTCGAAATTCATTTGATGCGCAATGCCGATCAAAACGCTTTTGTTACGTCCTGTGTAGTCGGACAAGGTCGGCCGGGACCTTTTGTTATCGTGATTGCCGGAGATAAAATGGGGCGGGGAAATGATGAACTGGGTTACGTTCTTGTTAAGACCTTCCTTCATACCGTTGCCGAACAAGCCCAAAAACCGGATGTGATGATATTCTATAATACCGGCGCTAAACTGACAGTTCAAGGTTCGGATGTCCTTGATGATTTGAAAAAACTGGAAAGCAAAGGCGTGCAAATTCTTGTTTGCGGAACTTGTCTGAACTATTTCGAGATCAAGGGTAAGCTCGCTGTGGGCATGGTTTCCAATATGTATGATATTGTAGAAATCATGAGCAGCGCGGGACGATTATTCACGCCATGACCGGTCAGAATTCAAATTATGTAATATTGTTTAGAACGGTGAGTTACGCTTTAAAAGCGGAAAAGATTCTCAAACAGGAAGGGCTGCCTCACAAGCTCATTCCCGTTCCCAAGCATATCAGTTCGGATTGCGGAGTTTGCCTGCTGGTTCATATGGATGTGAAAGATAAAATTGTTGCTTCCCTTAAGGGTAGGGTCGATATGGAAAATATCAGAGAGCTTGCCGATTAAACAAAGCGATAATGGGCTGTTGAAAAACGCTCATCTGCTGCGTTGCGCTGCAAACCGCACCGCTCAACGTATACTCATATACGCCTCGCGATACGGTTCTTGCGCGCCTTGCATCTGAACATTTTTGAACAGTCCCGAAACATGGTTATTTTCAATAATTCTGGTGATGCCTGATTTTTAATTTTCTTGACACATAAGCGGCTTCTTCCCTATAATCAATAAATACCATTTCGCTTGTAATTGCATCTTGCAAGTGGCAATTACTGGTAAGATAAGGCTGCTTATTCATTATGCGCTTCCCTGCGGGATGCGCTTCCGGTCTTTTGCTAATTTTGTTGGCAGCCGTGTTATCCTTTGGAAGCAAAACGGTATAACATTCTTATATAAAAAAATTTTCCCCGCAGGAAACTGCTTTAATAGACTTGCATAAATTTTCATAAAATTGTCAAAGCACGGCTATATTTGATTCTCCGGGTGATAGAAGATGAAAAGTAAGTGTTGTCAACAAAAAGACAGGAAGAATCCAAAATACAGCGAAAACATATGGGCACGGGAAGTTTTTAGCAATGGTTGGCAATCCCTGCAAAGTATTATTGGAAGTTCTCCCATTCCCGCGTTTATCATCGGCAAGGACCATCTGATTATCTACTGGAATAAGGCTTTGGAAGAACTTAGCGGAATCAAGGCCGAAGAGGTAATAGGCACCGGACAGCAATGGCGGGCATTTTATAAAACGGCAAGGCCCTGCATGGCTGACTTGCTTATCGATAAATTTCAGAAAGAGATCCCTCAATGGTATCCTAATAAATTCGTCAAATCGAAATTGATTGACGGCGCCTATGAGGCTACTGATTTTTTTCCGGAACTTGGGAAAAAGGGACGATGGCTGCGATTTACCGCCGCCGTTATTCGAAATACCAAAAACGCCGTTATAGGGGTTGTGGAAACTCTTGAAGATATAACCCTGGCGAAAAGAGCGGAAGAAGCCTTATTGAAGGCTCATGAAGAGCTGGAAATCAAAGTAAAGGAACGCACGCGTAAACTGACGAAAACTAATAAGGCTTTAAAAGAAACAACAGATCATTTATCTCTTATTCTGGAGTTCCTTCCTATCGTTTCTTATACATGTAATGCCGATGAGAATCTAACAATTACTTTTGTCAGCAAACGCGTTAAGGAAATTACCGGATACACACCTGCTCAATTTACAGGCAATCCTTCCTTCTGGCAGGATCATATCCATCCTGAAGACCAGCGGGATATTCTCAAAAAGTTGAAATCGGCGAAGAACACAGGAACTCGCCAGTTTGAGTATCGTTTTCAAACGGCAGACGGTTCTTATCGCTGGTTTTCCGATCATCGCCGTCTGATAAAATTGAGTAATCGCTCACGAAGTTACATGGTAGGAGCATGGCAGGATATAACCGAGGATAAAAAAATCCGCCAGGAGGGAGAACTCCGTCTGCAGCAGATGATTCAATCCCATAAATTAAAAGCCCTCGGCGAAGTTGTAACGGGAGTCGCTCACGAAATAAACAATCCGGTTAGTTTTATTGCCAACAATATTCCACTTTTGGAAGAAATGTGGACTGCCATTGAACCGATTCTCGCCAGTGATGGAGCGTCCAATCCGGATTGGGGTGATAAAGGTATAGGTTATGTGGAAGTTTGTACAAATATGAAAGAAATTATTGAGGAGTTCAAAATAGCTTCTCAACGAATCAAGCGTGTCATCTCTGGCCTCAAAGAATTCGCCCGTACGGATGAAACAGAGCAAAAAAAACCGGTTAAAATTGAGGAAGTTATTCATGGAGTTTTGATTATTGTCGGCGCTCAGGTCCGCAAGACCGTCTCCCGGATGGACCTATACATAGACAGCAATCTGCCGACTATTCAGGGACATTTTCAAAAGATAGAGCAGGTAATTGCCAATTTGTTAATTAACGCGCATCAATCCATTCCGCCGGATAGAAAAGGAAGAATAATTATCACCGCCAGAAGTATTGAAAGATTGAACGCGATTCTGATTGAAATTGAAGATAACGGAATCGGTATGGAAAAAGAAGTGTTGGATCATGTCTTTGAACCTTTCTTTACGACTCGCCGTGATTTGGAAGGGACGGGTTTGGGACTCTCCATATCTTATGGACTCATTAAAGAGCATCGGGGAATAATAGGAGCTCTTTCTCGCCCCGATATAGGAAGCCGGTTTTCTATCTACCTTCCTCTTGATGGCAAAACACAAATAAATATTCGTCCGGCCATACTTTGCTGTGACAGTGACATTTTTTATCTTGATGAAATAAAAATGAGCTTTGCCGATATGATTGATTGGCGCTGCGGCCTCGAAGATACTTGCGAAGATATCATCGCTTATCTTGAAGCTCATCCTGAGGTGGATATTTTCATTTCGGAAATAAATCTGCCGGCAATAAACGGTTGGGAATTGTTAAAAAAAATCAAGGAACGTTTTCCGCTTTTGTCCGTAATTCTTTACTCTGGTGATCCGCATGCCGGTAAACCGGAAGGAATAATGGCCGGCAAATATGATTATGTCCTTAAAAAACCTTTTAGCATGTTACAATTAAGAAATATAATTCGTGAAATAGGAAGGCAGAGATTATGAGAATCCTGATTGTCGATGATGAAGACGTCGCTCTAAATTCAGTTAAACGTTTGCTAAAATGGCGGGGCATACGGAACGTGGATATATGTAATAATGGCAAGGATGCAATTAACAAAATTAAAGAAACTGAGTTTGATATTGTGCTTCTGGATCTGCTCATGCCGGAAATTGACGGATTGCAGGTTCTGGAATCAACAAAACCTTTTCGTCCCCATACGGAATTTATCATTCTCACGGCTATTGATGATATTCCCTCTACTGTTAAGGCAATACGTCTTGGCGCTTATGATTATCTGGTTAAACCGGTAGATAACGATCTTCTCTTCTTGGCTATTGGGCGAGCCTATGAACATAGAGGATTGCTCATAGGTTTATCGGCATCAGCAGGGTACAGCAAAAGTAAGGTTCCAAATGCTTTTGCTGAGATTATCACTCAATGTCCACAGATGTGTTCCCTTTTATCCTATGCCCAGGTAATGGCCGGAGGCGGCAATCCTATCATGATTACCGGAGAATCGGGAACCGGCAAGGAACTTGTTGCCAAAGGTATTCATCAGGCTGGGCCCATGCCCCAAGGCCCTTTCATTGCTGTTAATGTCAGCGCGATTCCTGCCAGTATGTTTGAAAGCCAGTTTTTTGGTCACGCTAAAGGAGCATTTACCGGCGCGGAGATGCCGTATCGGGGCTATTTCGAACAGGCGGATGGCGGGACTCTTTTCCTGGACGAAATCGGAGAATTGCCGGTTGGCCTGCAAACAAAACTGCTCCGTGTGCTGGAAGAAAAATCTTTCTATCCTCTGGGTTCATCAAAACCGATTTGGGTGGATGTAAGAGTTGTATCCGCTTCCAACAGAAACATTGAACAGGCATGCAAGGAGGGCAATTTCAGACTGGATCTGCTCTACCGGCTGAAATCGGTCCATATCCACCTGCCTCCTTTGCAGGAGAGATCAGGTGATATTCCTTTGCTTTCATCTCATTTCCTTAGCAAATCATGTCATAATTATAAAAAAGAAATTCTCGGCTTCAGCCCTGAAGCCATGGATTTATTAAACAGCAGGCATTATCCGGGAAATATCCGTGAATTGGCTCAAATTATTGAGAATGCCGTTCTTCTGGCCGATTCCAATCTTATTTTTCCTCGTCATTTGGGTATGGTGTCAACGAATCCATCTCCTTTCGCGCGCAAATTAAGCACGTTGAAGGAAAACGATGAAGCGCATTTGATTTATGTTTTAACCAATGCTAATGGTGATCGCGGCAAGTCTGCACAAATTCTTGGAATAACCGTCAGACAACTTCAACGAAAAATTGCCGCTATGAAAAAAAATCCTCAGTGGGAGTTAATTCTGCGCGACATTTAAGTCATAAGAGGTGACATAAATGTCTCCATTGATAATCTCTTGTAATTAAAGCAATTTTTCATCTTCAAATATACGTGAACATTCCCGGAGCTGTTTTCCCGGTGACTTTTATTTCTTTTTTTTACCGATTCTCTTTTCTAATAATTCATGAATATCAGACGGACGATTGTGGAATATTTTATTGGTCAGAGTGTCTTCCCCCGGAAGCGGCAGTTCATAATCATTTAACAACACTGCATTTCCGCCTATACAGGAATGACAGATAAAAACTAATTCAGGTTTTATTTACAGGAGGTCCCGGAAATAAAATACAAAATAATAATTCATGGCATGGCTGTTGCTCTTATGATTATTGAAAGGAAAGGTTATGATGAAAGCTTTTACCGCAAAGCTCGTAGATTTAACTCAAAATAATGCGGAAACAATTGCCCGGCAATGGGCAAAGGATGTCAAGACTAACCAGAAGACCTATACCTATCATGAAGAAACTGAGGCAAAGATTCTTCTCCAGGCTAAATATTTTTACAATAATTTTCAATTAATGTTTTTCAATGAGTCGCCATATGAACAGGCAAAAGAAATTTTCGATAAATATGCGGAGGAAAGATATAAAGAAGGAATCCCTCTTCACGAAGCATTGTATGCTTTGATTCTTATGAGACGGCATATGTGGTTATACGCTGAATTTCAGTCACTGTTTAATATCGAGATAGATCACCGCCAGGCAGTGGAAAGTCTCAGCCGGACAATTCTTATGTTCGATTATATTATGTATGTTGTTACCAGGAAATTCTGGAAGTTGATGAAGCTGGAATGGCAGGCAAAAGAAAATACGGAGTGATTGAGCATCGTAAGTTCGAATTAGCAAAATATTTATTTCATAACAGTTCTGTAAAAAAAGGGACGGGAAATGCAAGCTTACGCCGCAAAACTTATTGATCTTATAGAGCTCAAAGCTGAGAATATTGCCAAACAATGGGCTGATGATGTGATGAAGCATAACAGAACGCCCTCATATCACTCTCTGCCGAAAGACATGGTAATCGCGCAGGGAATAAATTTTTACAGACTGTTTCGCCGGATGTCTCTGGCCGAAAACCCTTATGAAGAAGCCAAAACATTTTCCTGGATATATGCCGAGAATTTATACCGCAAAAAGATACCCCTTCAGGAGGCTATTTACGCGCTGATGCTGATGAGAAGAAACCTCTGGCTTTACGCTGAATTTCAGGGGACATTTGTTACCGCTCTGGAGAAACAGCAGGCGGTAGAAAGTCTGAATCGAACAATTCTTATGTTCGATTATGTGTCCTATCAGGTTACGGAGAAGTATCAGGAATTGACCAGTGGCGAAGTGGAAAAAATACTTCACGCTGTTAAAACACTGATGGTGAAGGGCTGTGTAGGTGGTGAGAAGAGCATATATAAATTAGGGCTGGTTACTATCTTTTTGATTGCCGCTGTTATTTTAACGTACTATTACCAGTCAGTTCTCGGAACAGAAGTGGTTTTTACTCATCTGTTTTACCTTCCGATTGTTTGGGCCTCGGTTTGCTGGGGCAGAAGGGGCATCTATGTAGCCATTTTTCTTGCCGTTTTGATTTTGACCAGCCACGCGATTTTCTTGAAAGGACTACCATTTTCAGAAGATATTATTCGCGCTTTAATGTTTGTCGTGGTCGGTGGCGTAATAGGTTGGCTTATGGAAGACATTAGAAAATTGAAAGAGTTGTTTAGATAACTTTTTAGTAAAAATTTTATAATAAGAGGAGATGAACGTGGAAAGCGAGCAAGTCAATCAAGGAAAAGTTTTATCCGTTCGCAGCAGCGTCGTTGATGTCCACTTTCCCAAGGCGCCTTCGATTCGTAATGTTCTTAAAGCTGGTGATAATGAACAGGTTATAATAGAAGTTTTTACCCAGCTTGACAACAATACTGTCAGAGGCGTTGCCCTTACGCCGACTCAAGGTCTGGCCAGAGGCTCAACGGTCATTGATACTGGCAAACCGCTTGAGGTTCCCGTGGGCAAAGAACTTATGGGAAGGGTTTTTAATGTTTTCGGACAGACAATCGATAAGAAAGGGAATGTTGAAGACGTAGAAATACGCTCCATTCACAGGGAACCGATTCCTCTGCGCGATCAATCTACAGTATCAGAGATTTTTGAAACGGGAATCAAGGCCATTGATGTTCTGGCACCGTTGGAGAGGGGCGGGAAAGCAGGCCTGTTCGGCGGAGCGGGTGTCGGCAAGACAGTGCTCATTACGGAAATGATTCATAATACCGTCAGCCACCATGAAGGGATGAGCATCTTCTGCGGAATCGGTGAACGCTGCCGCGAAGGCGAGGAGCTTTACCGTGAAATGGAAGAAAGCGGCGTTCTGGGGAACACGGTCATGGTTTTCGGTCAGATGAACGAGCCGCCGGGAGCGCGTTTCCGGGTTGGACATGCGGCGCTGACGATGGCGGAATATTTTCGCGATGACGCCAAGCAGGATGTGCTCCTGATGATCGACAACATTTTCCGTTTCATTCAGGCCGGCATGGAAGTATCCGGTCTACTAGGACAACTCCCTTCACGCTTGGGTTACCAGCCGACACTGGCCACGGAACTGGCCGAACTCGAAGAGCGAATATGCAACACCAAAACCGGCGCGATCACATCGATCCAAGCGGTTTATGTTCCGGCGGATGATTTTACCGATCCTTCAGCCGTGCATACGTTCGGCCATCTTTCCGCTACTATCGCTCTGTCGCGCAAGCGGGCGAGTGAGGGTCTGTATCCAGCCATTGATCTGCTCCAGTCCGGCTCCAAAATGTTGATGCCGAACATCGCCGGTGAACGTCATTATAAAATCGCCCAGGAGATACGCAAGACGCTGGCGGTTTATGAAGACCTCAAGGATATTATCGCCATGCTGGGCATTTCCGAACTATCCCGCGAGGATCAGCGCACGGTGTTTCGCGCCCGGCGTCTGGAGAGATTCTTCACTCAACCCTTCTTTGTGACCGAACAGTTTACAGGAACTGCGGGAAAGATGGTGTCGCGTGAAGAAACTCTCGCTGGTTGCGAACGCATACTTAATGATGAATTTGCCGAGTACCCGGAACGAGCGCTTTATATGATTGGCTCAATTGATGAGGCGAAAATTTCCCATGATGCTTAAAATTTTATTGCCTGCGGAAGTATTGATGACGCAGGAAGTAAAAAAGATAGTTGCCGAGGCGGAAAACGGGTCCTTCTGCCTGATGCCGAACCACATTGATTTTGTCGCCACTCTTGCGCCGGGCATATTCGCGTATGTTCCTGCAGAGGGCGGTCAGGAAATACTGGCGATGGATGTTGGCACGCTGGTGAAAAAAGGATCGGATGTTCTGGTTTCAACACGTAACGCCGTGCGAGCATCCGATCTGGGAAAACTAAAACAAGTGGTTGTTGAACAATATGATGTTTTGGATGAACGTGAAAAACTGGTTCGGTCTGCTTCGGCCAGATTGGAGGCTTCACTAATCAGACGTTTTGTGGAATTGAAATAGCTGTGCATTAAAACGTTTAGCTGCTGCGTTGTGCGGCGTCCTGCCTCGTTGCGGCGTATAAAAAATACGCTTCACTTCGTAGGGCTTGCAAGTCTTGCATCCGGGCTTTTTAACGCACAGTAGTGAATAAGGAATAAAAAAGGGAGTGTAAAACATGGTTGAAATAAGACGAACATCCAGTTCGCGTCGCCGGAAGATAGCTGATCATTTCACCGAACAGGTGGCCAAAAAAGAAGCGTTGCGGCTGAGGGGACTTCGCCATAAAGATGAGACCGTGTGGTTCGGTCTGGGGATGTTCGGCATTATCGGCTGGGCGGTGGCCATTCCAACATTGGTTGGGATCGCTTTTGGTTTATGGATTGATCGCACATGGCCATCCCAATACTCCTGGGCGCTGATGTTCCTTGTTGCCGGCGTCATAGTCGGCTGCATCAACGCGGCCTACTGGGTCAGGAAAATACGCAGCAGAATTATTGAAGAGGACTGAAATGAATTTGAACACATTATTTATCCTCATTCTGATGTTCATGGCGGGATTGGCGCTGGGGGCTCTCTACTTTATAAGCCTGTGGGAGACCGTGCGCAGACTTGAGCGGACTGGAGGCGGTGCGCGTCTGCTGGCTATCAGTTTTGTGGTACGGCTGGCGATTATCTTAATAGTGTTTTTCTTTCTGATGCATGGCCATTGGGAGAGGTTGGCGGCGGTTATGATCGGATTTGTGGTGATACGCAAAATCCTCACATATCATCTTGGGCCGCAAAAGGCAGTGAAAGTCAGTACATAAACAGAAAATGTGGCTGGTAGGTATTGATAAACAGATAAAGGAGTCCATATGGAAGTCGTATCTCTGAATCAAATAAGTCCTGATCAAGTGATCCTATGGAGTTGGGGATTTATGAGCCTTAACGTGACTATCCTGTATACCTGGCTGGTGATGGGTATTTTGGTTATCGGTTCCTGGCTGATCACACGCAATCTTTCTTCGGGAATGAATGTGTCGCGCTGGCAGCATTTTCTGGAAGTGATCATCTCCACTATTCGTGGTGAAATAAGTGAGATGACGAAAAAAGGCGCTGATCATTATGTTCCGCTGGTCGGCACGCTCTTTCTGTTTATTTGCACATCCAATGTTCTGGTTATTGTGCCGGGATTTGTCGCGCCGACGTCTTCCATTACAACTACAGCGGCGCTGGCTGCCTGCGTATTTATTGCCGTTCCGTTTTATGGGATATCACGCGTCGGCATTCTTAATTATGTTAAAGAATATTTTCAACCAACGTTTATTTTTTTCCCGTTCCACGTCATGGGTGAATTGTCCCGGACGCTTGCCCTGACCGTTCGTCTTTTTGGCAATATTATGAGTCATGAGAAAGTCATCGGGATATTGCTGGCCGTCACACCCTTCCTGTTCCCGGTAGTTATGCAGATACTGGGACTTTTGATCGGCGTGATTCAGGCCTATATTTTCGCGATCCTTTCCATGGTTTATATAGCCTCCGCGCTTAGCGCTGAGGATGATGTTCACGAGGAACTAAAGAAAGAAGGCTCTCCAGCCTGACAAAATTTGATTAAAGGAGGAGTATTTATGGACAGTGTAAGTCTCGTCGCGATGGCCTCGATTATCGGCGCGGGTTTAGCAATGGGGATTGGTTCGATTGGTCCCGGACTGGGCATGGGGCAGGCAATCGCCCAGGCGCTGGCCGCAATCGCCCAGCAGCCGGATGAGAGGAATTCATTAACAAGGACGCTTTTCGTTGGATTGGCCATGATTGAGTCTATAGCCATTTATTGTTTTGTTATTTCCATGATTCTGATTTTTGCCAATCCTTTTTGGGTTCACGTTATCAAGTGAGGGGGATGATCCATGCATATAGACTGGTTTGTTTTTTCAGCGCAAGTCTTTAATTTCCTTCTGCTCATATACTTGTTGAAGCGCTTTCTTTATGGGCGGATCATTAAAGCAATGGATGACCGGGAAGCAAAAATCGCCGCGCGCTTTGCCGATGCCGAAGAACTGAAAGTCAAGGCCAACGAGCAGGCGGAGCTTTACGAAAAACGTAACCAGTTGCTCAATGAGGCCAAAGAGCAGATGCTCAACGAGGCGACGATGGCCGCTGACGCCAAGCGTAAGGAACTGATGGAAAAAGTCCGTGTGGAAGTCGATCAGGTCAAAACGCGTTGGAAGGATATGCTGGTTCGCGAGCAGGATGCTTTTTTCTACGATCTGCGGCAAAGGGCAGCCAAACAATTATATGACACGGCGCGCAAGGCCTTGAGCGATCTGGCAGATGTGGATTTGGAGGAGCGGATTATAGATGAATTTCTCCGACGAATCAAAGCGCTCGATGAGAAAAAAAGCATTCAACTCCGTAAAGCGATCAGCGGCGGCGGAAATCGTGTGACCATTCAGAGCGCTTTTAGCATTAACGCTTCGAGGCAGACACAAATTGAGGAAGCCTTGAAAAAGCAGATCACCAATGGTTTTACGATCCGTTATCTGCAGCAACCGGATATTGTATCGGGCATAGAATTGCGGGTGAATGGAAATAAAATCGCCTGGAGTCTCAATGAATATCTTGAGACGTTGGTGGAGAGTCTGACCGAAAAACTCCAGAAAGAGGCGCATGCGGCATGAGGATAATAATGTCAGGAGGCGAAGAATGAATCAAGAGGCTAGCCAATTGGAAAATCAGGAATTAAAAACCTTCCTGGATGATACATTTGATACGATGGGAAAAGTTCTGAACGAACAAAATCCCGAATTGCGGCAATATGAAATAGGCACTGTCCAATTTGTCGGCCGCGATATTGCCAGAGTGAGCGGCTTGCCGCATATACGCGCGGAGGAACTGGTTCGCTTTGCAGGAAATTATATGGGGCTTGTTTTCAATATCGATCCGACGGAAATCGGCGTGATCCTTCTTGATCCCAGTGAAAACCTGCAAGTCGGATCGGAAGTGCAACGCACGAAACGTGTTCTGGATGTTCCCGTGGGGGATGGGCTTTTAGGACGGGTGGTTGATCCCCTCGGACGTCCATTGGATGGTTTGGGTGAAGTCAATACAGTCATGCGCCTGCCTGTGGAAAGGCCGGCGCCGGCGGTTATGGACCGCGCGCCGGTTGTAGTGCCTCTGCAGACGGGCATTAAAGTTATTGATGCGCTTATTCCTGTCGGGCGCGGCCAGCGCGAATTGATTCTGGGCGACAGGATGACCGGCAAAACAGCCATCGCCATTGATACGATTATCAACCAAAAGGAAACAGGCATCATCTCTATTTATTGCGCCACCGGCAAGAAGAGCGCTGATGTGGCCAAGGTCATCGCAGAGTTGCGCGATCACGGCGTTATGGGATCGTGTATCGTAGTGGTGGCAACCGGTGAAGACACACCGGGTCTGCAGTTTATCGCGCCTTACGCGGCTACGAGCATGGGAGAATATTTCGTTGAGCAGGGACGTGATGTGCTTATTATCTATGATGATCTGACATCGCATGCCCGAGCTTACCGGGAAGTGTCGCTATTGTTACGTAGACCGCCGGGACGCGAAGCTTTTCCCGGAGACATATTCTATATTCACTCCCGGCTTCTGGAGCGTTCCACCCATATGCGGCCGGAATTGGGCGGCGGATCGTTGACATCCCTGCCCATTACCGAAACGGAAGCGCAGGACATGTCGTCTTACATTCCTACCAATTTGATTTCCATCACAGATGGGCAGATTTATCTTTCGCCGGTTCTTTTCAGCAAAGGCATATTACCCGCGGTGGATGTCGGCAAATCCGTATCGCGCGTGGGCGGCAAAACGCAATTGCCCGCGTATCGTTCCGTGGCGGGAGATCTTAGGCTGTCCTACTCGCAATTTGAAGAGTTGGAATCATTCTCGCGTTTCGGCACGAGGCTTGATGAAAGCACGAAACGGATACTTGAGAGAGGCTGGCGCGTGCGCGAAATTCTCAAACAGGGCCAATACAAACCGTTGCGCGCCTCAGAGCAGATTGCCAGCCTGCTTTCCGTAACCGGCGGCGCTCTGGATAAGGTTCCGATCGATAAGATACGCGAAGTGGAGGGGCGCCTTCTGCAAACCGTCAACGAGGAACTGCCGGAATTATGCGGACGGATTGAAGAGGGCAAGAAACTGGAAATGTCGGATCGTGACAGCATCATAAATAAAATCAAACCGGCCATTGCGCCGTTTGAAGAGGCTGAGGAAGCAAATGCAGACAACGGAGTCCCTGAAAAGAAGAATTAAGAGCGCTGGCGATTTGTTATCAGTGGTCAAAACGATGAAGGCCCTGGCCGCCGTGAGCATCCGTCAATATCAAAAGGCTGTGGAATCTCTTGAAGATTACAACCGGACTGTAGAAATGGGACTGCAAATTGTGCTTAAGGAACGCATGGGCGCGATGACGAGGAGTAAAAATATGGCCGTTAAGCGAATGGGAATGATAATTTTCGGTTCCGATCAGGGCTTATGCGGACAGCTCAATGAGCAGATTTCAGTTTATGCGCTGGATTATATCAAAGCAGCCGGCGTAAAGAAAGAAAACCGTAAGGTGCTTGCCGTTGGCGCGCGGGTAGCGGATTATGTGGAAGATGCAGGACAGCCTATAGATGAATTAATGGCCACGCCCAGTTCTACATCGGGTATAACGCCGTTGGTTCAAGAAATCATCATGGTTATTGAAGAGTGGCATTTCCGTCAAAATGTTGATCATTTTATACTGTTCTATAACGATTATATTAGCGGCGCCAACTATCATCCTTACCATGTTCAACTTTTGCCTGTGAACCATGATTGGCTTAAGGAAATCGCCCGAAAGAAATGGGATTCCAAGTCACTGCCCATTTACCGGATGGACGGCGACAAGATTTTCTCCTCGCTTATAAGGGAATATCTTTTCGTGTCGCTTTACCGCGCATTTGCCGAATCGCTGGCCAGTGAAAATGCCAGCCGTCTGGCCTCCATGCAGAACGCGGAAAAGAATATTGAAGAGCAAATGCAGGAGTTGAACGTGCAGTTCCACCGCACACGTCAGATGACTATAACCGAAGAGCTGCTGGATATTGTAGCCGGTTTTGAGGCATTAAGTTAATAAAAGAACATCTATTGTCGATAAAAAGGAAGGTGATAATCATGGCAGTAGAAATGCACATTTGCGGTATATGCGCCTGGCGCAGGGAATGTCAAAAAAAGTTTAAATTGTCAAAGGATTCCCCAATTGGAAGTCATTGTCCGGATTATACAAGGGATTTGTCCATCAAGACAAAAGTTGTTGATGACGAGACAGATGAAAAAGTAATAATGGACCGGATGGTTCAGCAACAAATAGCTAAATGGCGTAAATTGCTTGATCAAGTTGTCACACAGGGACTTAAGATAGAAAATTTCAAGGGAGGACCGATAATCACACTTTCAAGAGAACCTGGAGCCGGAGGAAGTGAAATTGCAAGAAAGCTGTCTAAAGCCTTAGAAATGGATCTGATAGGCGGCCAGATTATTCAACACGTTGCCGACAGCGCCAAGATGAGCAGGAAAGTCATTGAATCTCTTGATGAAAAGGAAGTTAAGTTTCGGGACACCCTTCTTTTATCTATGTTTGGGGAAAATCGTCCCTGGCCGGGAGAATTTTTGCAGCATCTTATCAAAGTGATAGGGTCTATTGGAATTTTTGGTAATGTAATTCTTGTGGGCAGGGGAGCCAATTTTGTTTTGCCGAGAGAAAAAACATTCAAGGTTAGAATAATTGCTCCCATGGAACAAAGAATTAAATATTTTATGGAGGACAGAGGATATACAAAGGCTGAATCTGAACAATATGTGATCAAAACAGAAAATAACCGCAAAGCGTTTGTACGGAAATATTATGGCGCCGATGTCACTGATCCTAAACACTATGATATAGTAATAAACACAGAAAAAATATCTTTGGCAGGAGCGATTGAATCAATTATCTCGGCCAGTCACCAAAGAAGGGATCGAAAGCTGCGAGACTGAAAAGGGGTGAGTTAGTAAAACCGGAACGAGAGAAGCAGGATGTTCTCAAAGTTTCTGGTTAAATATTGAATAAGGAAATAAGTGTTTGATGGCTTAAAATTTATTTTGCCGGATATTGATGCCGTGAGAGTGCCTGCCTTAAGAATAGACAATAAAAGAAAACCCCGGTTCTGCCGGGGTTATATAGTTCTGGTCTTCAAACCAGTTATCTTTAACGTAGCTAAAACTACACACACCAAAAAAATCTTTAATCTTTGCTCACTATCTAACACTTAAACCCTAATGTAATTTTTTATTTAAAGTACGCCTTCGTTTTCCTGCGGCGTAAACTCAGGCACAATTTCTTTGAGTTTTCTTTTAATGCCTTTTGCGTCGTGACGCTCTGCTATCTTCGCCAGTTCGTCAATCTCATGATATAGAAATTGACAGGCTTCCTGCGGACTTTTTGCGCTATTAAAGTAATTGTTGGAGCGTAGGACCATGACTTTTTTATGTATGGTAGGCAGAATATCTTCTCCAATTGTAATCAGTTCTTCATATAATTTTTCACCATCACGCAAACCGGTAAAAACAATTTTGATGTCTACATCAGGTTCTTTTCCCGAAAGACGGATCAGGTCGCGAGCCATGTCGGCGATTTTTACGGGAGTTCCCATCCTTAATATAAAGATTTCACCGCCATTTCCCATCGTGCCGGCCTGCAGGATCATCTGCGAGGCTTCAGGTATGGTCATAAAAAAACGGTTTATTTCCGGATGAGTAACCGTTACCGGTCCGCCATGTTCAATCTGCCGGCGAAAAAGAGGAATAACGGAACCGGACGAACCTACGACATTGCCGAATCTAACGGCCATTAACTTTGTTCCTTTTTTCTGTTCGCACTGCATGATCAACTCCGCCACGCGTTTGCTGGCTCCCATAACGTTGGTCGGGCGAACAGCCTTATCAGTGGAAACAAGAACAAATCTATCCGCATGATGCCTGATGGCTGTCTCCATCACCACACGGCTGCCGATGATATTATTGGTAACGGCCTGCCATGGGTTTTTTTCCAGCATGGGCACATGTTTATAGGCCGCCGCGTGAAACACGACCTCCGGTTTGTATTTTTCAAAAATATCATTCATGAGAGTTTCATCCTGCACCTGCCCCAAAATAGCTTCACAGTTGCGGCAGTAATTCTCGTTTTGCATTTCCATCTGAATGCTGAACAGATTGGATTCACTGGCATCCAGCAGGATGAGCTTGCGGGGCTGATATTTGATTATCTGCCTGCATAATTCCGATCCGATCGATCCTCCGCATCCGGTTATCAAAACAGTTTTTCCATCAAGGTAATTATAAATGTTTTTAACATCCAGGCGTACCGGCGATCTGCCCAGCAAATCTTCATAACTAATATCTCTCAGTGCTTTTACACTGACACGTCCATCGATAATTTCGCCTATCCCCGGTAATGTTTTGTATGGAATATTACCGCTTCGGCATATTTCGACAACACGTCTTATTTGCTCACCGCTGGCTGAAGGATTGGCAATTAGTATTTCCTGCACATCTACTTTTTTTATAATATCAGGCAGCTTTTCAATATCGCCCAGAACTGGTATGCGGTGAATTAAGCTTTTTTGTTTTACCGGATCATCATCAATGAAACCTATAACCCTATAATTTAGTTGCTGGTTATCAAAAATTTCCCGCAATATTTTTTCGCCGGCAGAACCGGCTCCGATGATTAATACTTTTTTAGCAGGTAACTTGGGGAAAAAATTGGCGATACTCTCCATGCCTGTGTAGAAGGCAAAGAAAGTACGAATCAGAATAAGTTTCCCGCAGATAAGTAAGAAAGAGAAAAAACCATCAATAACAAAAACGGCGCGGGAATATCCCGCAAATCTTTCTGCAAAAAGGATGATGACCATAACCAGAAGTAACGATAACGCACAGGCTTGGGCCAACAGCCAGAAATCTTTAATACTGGTAAAACGCCACATGCCGCGGTAAATGCCGAAAGCAAGAAAGACAACAATTTTTAGCGGGACCATCCATAAAATTAGAAATAAAATTTGCCGTATATTATTGGAATCAAGAACAAATTCAAAGCGAAACAAATACGCTAAAACTATTGCCATCACGAAGATGATCGCATCGCTCAAAATCATTATGTAAAAATTACGATTTTTTAGTTGTTGGAGAGTAATTATAACACCTGCAAAATGGTTACTTGATAATCGCTACAGCTCCGCTCTTTGAGTTGCATAATAAATAAAAAATAAAGCTATTTTAAAATAGCACAACTTAAATTTTTATAAAATATCAAATATTTTGTCAACCATAATTGGTTATTAAATTAAATAACCATATTTTATTTGAAAATAACTGATGAAGATTAATCATAATGCATAATGAAAGAAAGAATTGTTACCCGAATAGTTCGAAAGAATGCATTGCCGGATTAAAAGACAGTGTCGTAATCATCTGCTTGAAAACCGGAAGAGGTTTGTAACGTTGAATGTCACAAATTGGTTACATTCTACTTCAAGAGTCAGAAATTAAATTTATTCCTTGTCTACAAACAAACGACTTTAAAAAATCTTCACGCTGTGAATTGCAGCTTAAAAGAGAGTAATGGTAAAACATTTAGGACAGACCATCTGAATATGCCGGCTCTGTCCTAAGCTATTGTTTGCCATAAATACGAATTCTTTCTCTTTCTCCCTCTTGAGCAGTTTCTTTTCTGATTTTGTTGAACTCTCCCCATGTTATTTTCCCTTCAGCAAAATCAAGACTGGCTTTTCTTTTATTCTTGATGCTATACTTTTCAAGAAACAGACCGAATTCTTTATCTTTTGAGTCTCCGTAGGTTTGCGAAATATCGCTGAATTTTTTATCGATAGCTGATACTTCTTCACGATATTTCAAGAAATCATTTTTTTCAGCATCTTGAATCATGCTTTTATCAGAAAGTTGTTCGGCAGTAATATCGTTAGCATAACATGGTGATTTTATAAAGAATCTCTTATATTCTTCTTTATTGCAAAAATCATTGCTCTCCTTACTTAACGATTCCAGCAACTCTTTTTCTTTGGCTGCATTTTTCTCGGTTGAAGTGCTGCACCCTAACACTACGAATAAAATAACTTGAAGTGCAACTAACAAAAGCAAGAATGTCAATCTTTTCATTTTGTATACTTCCTTAATTTATTTTTTGATAAGAAATTGTTTTTGTAATTTAAGATATAAGGAAGTATTGTTTATATGTCAATTATTTTTTGATTTTTACGGTAGAAAAACTTATTACCATAATGGTTTTATCGACCCCTTTCCATCTTTAATTTCTTCATTGTTCCGGTGCAATAATCACACTTGTCAGAATTCTATGCCATCCCGAAGTATCCGTCTGGATAATCTCGTCCACAAACCGCTCTGATATCTTCGCTATCGTTCATTAGACTTTATCAAAAGAAATATTCTCTCATGGTGCACAATTTAGCACCATGCAATAGCCTTTGCAGTCCTCTGGAGTAACCAATATAGTAATCGGGCTTGTCTGATAATCTTCCCGCCATATACGATTGACTCAATTCCACGCCAGCTGTGGAAAATTACTATTAAAAATATACATTTCTCAGCCAGTTATCGTTAAACCGGCAAAATCAACCACATCTCTCTTCCATAAGCTTTAATAAGTTTTAGATGGTATTGTCATGAAATGATAAGAATATTCCGGAGACATACACAGGAGTCTGCGTTTTTATATTCAGTCCAACTCATTACATTTAAATCCCTGCAAATAAGCTATTACCCCTTTCCTCCATCAATATTTTATTGACACGGACATTGCTTCTTTCTATATTCTTACCTGTTAAGTGTTTTTCAAAATCATGAATAAATGGATTTGATATGCTAAAACGACTGGTGAGTGCTATTTTTCTTGTCTTTATCGCTTTGACGTCAAGCCTTCTGTTTTTAATGGCCATGCTTCTTCGCATCGTTTCTTATCCCTTTGACCGGCGTCTGCGGCTTTTGCATTTGTTCACTTGCTTCTGGGCTTCGATTTATACCTGGGTGATGCCGGCCTGGTGGATTCGCATCGAAGGTCGCGAAAATGTCAGGAAAAACACAGCTTATATGATTGTCTCCAATCATCAGTCGCAGATGGATATCCTGGTCGCTTTCCGGCTTTTTTTTCACTATAAGTGGGTATCCAAATCTGAAATGTTCCGAGTGCCGTTCGTCGGCTGGAATATGACACTTAACCGTTATGTTAAACTGAAACGTGGCGACAAGGAAAGCATTGAACAGATGTTGCGGGAGTGTGCAATCCATCTGCGTGAGGGAAGTTCTATCTTCATGTTTCCGGAAGGTACCCGCTCTTCCGACGGAGAGGTTAAAAACTTTAAGCTCGGCGCATTTGAAATGGCTCTGAAAGAGAAAGTGCCTATCCTGCCCATTGTCATCAGCGGCACAAACAAGGCCCTGCCTAAATACAGCATGAATTTTCACGGTGTGCAGAAAATGTATATAAAAATTTATGAAGAAATTCCGTATTCCGCTTTTGAAAATTTATCGGCGGCGGATACGGCACAGATGGTGCGTCAATTCACTATAAAAAAGCTAAAAATCATGAATGAATATACCATGGGCAGTTAAATACGCCTGTCCGGCGCACTTGATAACGTGAAGATCGCTCAAGATACGCACTACAATATTCATTATTGTGACCCATGTTTTTTCCGGATTATCCGGATTGACAATTAACATACGAAGTTCATTTTTTAAAAAAGAGAAAAAACATATATCTTCATTGACTACAGATTGAAGTCTGGTATCTTTATGGACGTTGACGATTTGAGGACGGCAGGAAGAAGTGCTCAAACGCGATTCTTAATTGGGCAGTACCTGCATTAGCATATTTATGTATGCCGAAGTATACATAATCTGGTTTAGTACATTTTTATAGTCTTCAATGAAACGCTTCACAGTAAACTTTCTTAGCGATTGAGTTCTTTAAAAGCTCCTTTATTATTTTTGTACAATGCCTGATATTGTTTATAAAGCTTTTCATATACTGCCTTATTGCCCGTATTCGGTTTAAAAAGGTTTCCTTTTTTTAACATTCTACTTATCTCGTTAAAACTTTTATAAATTCCAAGGGACACCATTGCAATGGCCGCAACGCCCTGAGCAGAGGCCATCTGAGGATTTATCATCTGCACGACCGGTTTCTGCAAAACGTCGGCAAAAATTTGACACCATTGGTCACTCTTGGAAGCGCCGCCGATCAATCGGACTTCATCTGTAATTGGTTTGACTTTCTTTAATGACATTTTTTCCACACATTCCATACCCCATCGAATGTTAAAGGCGACTCCTTCCATTGCAGCCCTGCAGAGATCGGCTCTGGTTGTATTAACGCCGACATTAAAAATCTGTCCTCGCAGGTATGGATTATTGATAGGTGACCGTTCTCCGAAAAGCCATGGCGTCAAAATGACGTGGTTCGCGCCGGGTGGCGACTTGGGTATTTCTTTATTTATTATCCGATATATTTCAGATGCTGATATTCCTTGCGTGAGTTCAGGGGGATATAGCATACCCTTGATCCAGTCCAAAGCGGCACCAAGAGTTTCCTGTTTGCTGATCAAAAGAAATTTTCCAGGCATCCCCGATGCGATGGTTCCTATGTAATGATTCATATCTATAGCAGTCGTCGGGTGATGTGTGGCAACCCAGCCTGCAGTGCCTATATTAACATGGATATGCCCCAACTCGATAGCTCCTGAACCAAGCGCCGAGGTGAGGAGATCGCCTGAACCATTTATCACGGGGAGACCTTCAGGGGTGCCTGTTTCTTTGGAAAATTCCGCTGTAACGTATCCTGCGATTGCCGTTGAGGATTTAATCTCCGGCATTTTGCGCATATCAAGTCCGAACGTATTATGGATATCTTCCGACCACGTCCACTCCTCCTGGTTCTTTTTCCGTGTATCCATGAGCCAGGTAACAAACGCCATATCGTGTGATGTCACGTAATTACCGGTAGCAAGAAAAATAGCATAATCCTTTGCATCCAGAAATTTATAAACGGCATCATACAAATCCGGTTTGTATTTTTTCATCCAGGCAAGTTTGCATACGGTATCCTTTCCGGTTTTTCCTGGCGCGCCACCTGTTATTCTCAAGAACTTTATAAGCTTTAATGGGGGATAACCTTCAATCTTGATAAATCCCTTAAACATTTCTTCCTGGATGAACCGGGCCGCGCGCTCGTCCATCCAGGAAAGCATGTTCATGAGAGGCTTTCCGTCTTTTCCAATCGGTATCGTATTTTGCATCTGGCTCGTAAATGCAATGCCGGCAAGTCTGCTGACCAAATCAGGATGTGCCGCGAGAACATTCCTGCTGGAACAATATATTGCATCTGATAATTCCTTCGGAGATTGCTCAACGCAAGACTTTTCCGGATACAATAGGCTGCAGGTTGACTGATCGGAATCTATATAACCATCGGGGCTTACCAGTACTGCTTTTGTTTCTGTGGTACCGACATCAACAGCCAAAATGAGATTCTTTTCTTCCATAAGCGCCTCTCCTTATCTCGGATGTATGGTGCATAGGACATCATTTTTTAACAGTCGGAATATGAGACAAATTGATGAGAAATTAAATCAACATTACCAATTATAATATAACATAAAACAACAGATAAGCGCAAATGATCACCCAAAATGGCAGTATCTCATTTTGAAAGAAAGATTTTTTATCTGCTTGTTGATAACATCAATGATGGATGTTTTTGATTTTAGTGCGTTTGAATGAATAATCAAAACAAAATATCAATATTTTGATCCTTCTAAAAAATAGTAATTATTCGTAGATTAGAAAAGGGATTGTCTCAGCGTGACTTCTATAAGAAAACCGATGTTGGTCCGTGGCGGATCAGCCTTCTTGAAAGTGGGCTGGTGCCAAAAAGGTGAGGCAGAATGCAGCCGGTTTAGACCAGCAGTTTATCGAAAAACAAGATGAATGGTTACAAAAGGGTTACAATCCGCCTGAAAATGAAAAAGGGTTGTAACGCTAAACGTTGCAAACCCTTGAATTTACTGGTGCCGGAGGTCGGAATCGAACCGACACTTTCGCAAGGAAAGGGGGATTTTGAGTCCCCTGCGTCTACCAATTTCACCACTCCGGCACGGGCAGCGATTATATAGATGGAGTGCGAAAAGTCAAGCTAAAATCTGTTGACAAACAATTATTGCCTGTGTTAAGTGGGCTGCTCAATTAATCCAGAATTTTATTGGGGTTGTAGCTCAGCTGGGAGAGCGCTTGAATGGCATTCAAGAGGTCAGGAGTTCGATCCTCCTCAGCTCCACCAAAAACTAAAAAGGGAAGGGTTTTTATAACCCTTCCCTTTTTTCATTATAGAGCTTCTACGTTCTTTTTGATTCTAACTCTTTTTTCCTTAATCATGGCTGCTTTGTTGCCCTCCAGCCATGTTTGCAAGGCTTCATCACGCTTCATGGAAATTAATATCTTTTTGTACATGGCTTTTTGGGTTTCAAAATCTTTCTCATCAGGTTTGCTTATATCCTTGAGCTTCAATATGAAATAGGTATTATTGATAAAAAGAGGCTTTTCCGCGTATGGTTTGTTGGCGGAGAGCTGAAAGAGAACGTCAGTCGCATCCGGGATTGTTCCAACCTTGGGTATAGTATTCCCCATCTTGAAAGTGCCTGTTTCGTTAACTTTCAACCCTTTTTCCTTGGCGATTTTATCAAGACCTTCTCCTGTTTTTATACGCTCTAAAATTGACTGCGCTTCTTTTTCGGCAAGAATCTGCGTTTCGTTTTCTATGAAGCGGCGCTGGACTTCATTTTCTATGGCATTCAGTGTCGGCAAGTAAGCGGGTTTTATATCGAAAACTTTAAAAAGATAATAACCGTCTTGGGCAGCAATGACTTTACTGATTTCATTTTTCTGCATATCCAGAAGCATTTCGGTAAGATTTTTAAGGGATGCAAATTCCTGCGGCGGTTTATTAACCGAAAAGAAATCCAAATTATGAATTTTTAAATTATTTTTACTGGCATAGTTCTCCATATTATCTTCCTGATAGACGACGTCCCTGGCTTTTCTGGCTTCTGAATAAGCATTTGGCAATCCTCTTGTTTTTTTCAATTCCTTAGTTATGGAATCCTGAGCTTGGGTAAGCGTGAGTTGTTTGCCATCTTTGGTTTTATATTTGTCTTTATTGCTTAGGTAATAGCTTTTGACGTCTGAATCGCTGATTTCTTGCGGGAAAGAATCGCCGGAAAAATATATATATTGAATCTTTGTCTGTTCGGGAACACGGAATAAATTGCTGTTACGCTTTAAATAGTCTTCCAGTTCGGCTGGAGTGGGTGTAATTTTCTTTTTGATATCATTGCCGGAAATTTGCACGAAATTAATATTAATTTTCTGGTTCTGCAACACGTACAGATCGTAAATTTCCTGATCGGAAATTTTAACGCCTTCAAGAACAAGGGATTCAATTTTGTTCGCTATCATATCTGCTTTGTGGAGAGTTTCAAAGTCTTCAGAGGACATTCTGTTGTAGCGAAGTATCTGTTTGTATTTGCGTTCATCAAACTCGCCATTTGTTTGCAATGCCGGTAATGACATGATGCTGTTTCGTAATTCATCGTCGGAAACTTGAATCTTTAAATCAGCGGCTTTGGCGAGGATAATCTGCCTGTTGAGTAAATCATCATACACTTTTTTCTTGAGGTCCATTTTCTTGAGTATTTCCGGAGTAAATTTTGCTCCAAGACGAAGCCGGGTCATATCCAGCATTTTTTCGTATTCGTCGTGAAATTCAGCTTCGCTGATCGCTTTTTTATCAACTGTGGCAATTATTTTTGTGTTTTGGCCTCCTCTGTTGGAACCGAAATAAAGAACAAAAACTATAATGATAATCCCCAGGACTCCAATCATAAACCAGCCGCGTGCGTGTTTGCGAAAAAATTTAAGCATAAAAAATCACCTCAAAATAAATAACGAATTTGTTCAATAATAGTTAAGCTTTTATTCTATTATTATAGTCATTTGCAAAAAGCAAACATAATTTAAAAAGGCGTTGATTAGGATAATGAAATACTGTATAGATAATAATTCTACGGAAAAGTCATTATATATTGCGAAATATAGGGGGATAAATGTTACTTGATTATATATTAGGAAAATTTTCCAACGATCTTGCTATTGATCTTGGCACTGCAAATACCATTGTTTATGTCAAAGATAAAGGCATGGTTTTAAATGAACCCTCTGTTGTAGCCGTGTATCAGGATTCCAGAGGAATGAAAACGGTGCGTGCCGTAGGCAATGAAGCTAAAAACATGCTGGGGCGCACTCCGGGCAATATTGTCGCTATCAGGCCAATGCGCGATGGCGTTATCGCCGATTTCGATATAACTGAAAAAATGCTGAAACATTTCATTTTAAGCGTCCATAATCGCAAGTCTCTGGTGCGGCCGCGAATTATTGTTGCCGTGCCGTCAGGGATAACTCAGGTGGAGAGGCGCGCCGTACGTGAGGCAGTGCAATCGGCCGGCGCCAGAGAAATTTACCTGATTGAAGAACCAATGGCCGCGGCTATCGGAGCAGGTTTGCCTGTTTCCGAGCCCACTAGTTCAATGGTGGTTGATATTGGCGGCGGGACAACTGAGGTTGCTGTTATTTCCCTTGGCGGAATTGTGTATTCAAAATCGGTGAGAATCGCCGGTGACAAGATAGATGAAGCAATCGTTCAGTACATGAAACGAAAGCACAATTTGCTTATCGGAGAAAGAACAGCAGAAATTATCAAAATTGAAATCGGCTGCGCCTATCCATTTGACGAAATTAAAGTTGGTTCCATAAAGGGGCGCGATTTGATTTCCGGAATTCCCAAAATCACGGAAACCAATTCTGAAGAAATAAGGGAGGCCATCAACGAACAGATCACATTTATTGTTGACGCGATCAAAGACACTCTGGAAAACTCTCCGCCGGAACTTGCCGGTGATATTGTTGACCGTGGTATCGTTCTTACAGGTGGTGGAGCCCTGCTGCAAAATATAGACATCCTTATAAGAGAAGAAACCGGATTGCCTATAACTATTACTGATGATCCCCTGTCGGCTGTGGCCAGGGGCGCGGGCATGGCCCTGGATCAAATCAGTGTGCTTAAAGATATTGCTCTTGAGGTCTAAAAACGTCCGGGTGAAGCATAGCTGATTAGCAATATTTTATTTATTTTTGTTTTGTATGGCTTCAACATTTTTTTATGAATGTAAGGCAAATCGGCTAAAACGATCCGCTTTTTGCTTATGATATTGCTTGTAAACTTTTAAACTAAGCTTCGCAAACCTTCTATTCCGGCTGGCAGCGTTCGATACAGCCTTATAATTATTTCCCTTATCAGGTAAAAAATGTTTTTTTTAAGGAAATATAAAACAATTATCTTCATTGCTGCTCTTCTTGTCGTGGCTTTGAGTATGATTTTCTATAATTTAAAATATGGAACGGATAAAAGTTTCCTGAGAAAGATTGTATTGGAAACTATAGCACCGGTGCAAAAGGCTTTGAGCTTTTCCATCGCCAGTGTAAAAGATGACTGGTCGCGCTATATTTTTCTTGTCGGCATTGTGGATGAAAATAAAAATTTAAAGAAGGAAATTGAAGAACTCAAAGCAGTATTGATTTCATATCAGGAGAGTTATCAGGAAGCGCAAAGGTTGAGAAAGCTTCTATCTCTTTCAGATGATTATAAATACCAGTTCATTTCCGCTCGGGTTATCGGTAGAGAACAGGCCGCTCTTTCCAGAGTAATATTGATCAATAAAGGTTCATCTGATGGTTTGAAAACCGGTATGCCGGTTGTTGCTCCTCCCGGATTAATCGGCCGCCTGGTTGATGTCTCCTGGCATGTTTCCCGGGTGCTGCTGTTTATTGATGAGAACAGTAATATTGACGCCATTGTACAGCGAAACCGCACGCAGGGGATTATCAGCGGGGCAGGCTCCCGCGGGCTGATTTTTAAATACATTTCCAAAACTCAGGATGTTAAAGAAGGCGATGTCATTGTTTCTGCCGGCATGGGAGGTGTGTTTCCCAAGGGTATGCTGATTGGTCAGGTCATCCATGTCGACAAACAGGATGCCAGTCTTTTTTTAAAAATCAATGTTGCTCCGTTCGCTGATTTTTCTAAACTGGAGGAAATATTAATTTTATCTTCCGATGAAACTAAAATTTAATAACGATGCTTTATTATTTATCACTGCCATTCTTATCCATATTATTAATAGCGCTGCAATCAACTATTGCCGATGTAATTTTTTCCGACCGGTTGGTGTTTGAACTATCGTTAATTGTAATTATTTATGCCGGATTTCATCTTGATTTAATTAAAGGAGTAATTTTAGCATCAGTCCTCGGATTTGTATTGGATTGTTTCGGCGGTTCGGTGCCGGGATTATTTACTTTTATTTACATTGTTATTTTCTTGTGTTCATTTTTTATTTCCGATTGGCTGGATACTGAAAAAATATATGTTATTGCCTTCTTTAGTTTCCTTTGCGCTTTTTTGAAAGAAATTATATTAATTCTTTTTTATTATTTAGCTTTCAAAATTGATTTATTAATGAATACATATTTTATTATTTTCGTGCAGGCTTTGATTATCGGCCTGTTTGCCCCCCTGTTTTTTTACATGATGAGCCGGGCAGAGGTGTTTTTTTATGGAAAAAAAGTATGACCAGTTCAAGGAACAGGAACCAACCGAATTCAAGCCAAAAGTTAAGATGGCCGCCCTTTTATTTTTGATTGCCGTTTCCGTTCTTGTGATGAGGTTGGGGTACTTACAAATTATCAAAGGAACGGAATTTAAAAAAAAATCGGAAAATAATTCTATCCGTTTCCGGCAAATCAGGCCTTTGCGCGGCCTGATTATGGACCGCAATGGTGTCGTTCTGGTGGATAACAGACCCTCTTTTGATGTGCTTTACGTACCCACAAAAAACAAAGGTAACGAATTGTCTGTTGAAAAACTTAAAGAACTCTATAAAAGCAAATCACTGGAATTTTCTTATGATCAATCTATCCTTAAAGACACGAAACTGTACCTGCCCATTAAATTAGATAAGAATGTGAATATGGAAAAAGTTGCTCTTGTGGAAACCAATGCTCTGAATTTACCGGGTATATATATTGATGTTTCACCTATTCGTCTGTATCTCGATGGAGAAATGCTGGCACCGGTTATCGGTTATATAGGAGAAATAAGCAAAGAGGATATTGAAAAAAGTAATGATAAATACACCTATGGTGAGGTTCTGGGAAAGTATGGGTTGGAAAAGTATTTTGACGATTACATTCGCGGCCGTAGCGGGGCGGAACTGGTTGAGGTAAACGTTCACGGCAAGGAAATCAGAAATTTGGGAATGAATAAACCTGTTTCCGGTTATAATATGGTGTTGACCATTGATGCTGACTTACAAAAGGCGGCATGGCAGGCGCTTGAAGGAAAAGCAGGTTCAGCCGTTGTTTTGGATACACGCGATGGTTCGGTGTTGGCTATGGTTAGTTCTCCTTCTTTTGATCCTAATTTGTTCAACAACGGGATTTCCAATGATCAATGGAACGAATTACAAAATAATCCTTTTGCTCCTTTATCCAATAAGGCAATTTCCGGGCAATACCCGCCAGGTTCAACTTACAAACTGATTGTTGCCGCTGCCGCTTTGGAAGAAGGAGTTATCACTCCCGATACCAAAGTGCTTTGTAAGGGTTCTTTTACTCTGGGCAATAGACCTTATCGCTGTTGGAATAAACATGGCCATGGTTATGTTGATCTCCATAGAGCAATTGTTGAATCATGCGATGTCTATTTTTATACGGTAGGTAAAATGTTGGGAGTAGATAAGATTGCTAAATATGCGAAACTTTTTGGTTTGGGAGAAGTTGCCGGTATTGATTTGCCTGGCGAGAAAAGCGGGCTGGTGCCTACTAAAGAATGGAAGTTGAAGCGGAGAAAAAGCGCCTGGCAGCCCGGAGAAACGATATCAATATCTATCGGCCAGGGGTTTAATTTAATTACGCCGCTGCAATTAGCCAACGCCTTTTGCGCTTTTGCCAATGGCGGCATTTTGTGGCGGCCTTATTTGGTAAAATATATTGAGTCAGCAGACGGGAAAGTATATAAAAAGTTTTTACCGGAAAAAAAGGGAGAACTGAAGTTAAGTCCCAAAACAATTGAGATTTTAAACGGCGCCTTGTGGGGTGTGGTTAATGAACCGGGAGGCACCGGTCATGCCGCCAGTATACCGGGAATCGATGTTTCAGGCAAAACGGGAACTTCACAAGTGCTTGGGTTGCCGGCGGATGAAAAAGCCCGCCGCAGAAAAGTATTAGGTGCTTTTCAAAAAGATCACGCTTTGTTTGCTTGTTTTGCGCCATCGAGAAATCCGGAGATAGCTGTCGCGGTTGTTTTGGAAAATGCAGGCGGCGGCGGCGCAGTTGCCGCTCCGGTTGCCCGCAGGATATTATCTGCGTATTTTGAAGGAAAGAAAAAAGATAAATATCAGCGCGCTATGGCGCAAAGCCCGCAAATGAATAAATTTAACAATTGAAAATGTTATTTTGGTAGTTGCCTGTCGGGTATGAGGAAGGCTAATGATTTTTCTTAAATTTGATCGTCGCATTTTTCACTATTTTGACTGGATGCTTCTGGCGTTCGTGCTTTCCATTTGTGCAATAGGCGTTTTAAATATTTACTCTACAGGCTTTAGTTCCAGTGAAGGACAAATCCCTCTTTACTTAAAGCAAATTCAATGGATTGCGCTGGGATTAACTTTTATGATTATTATTTTTTTTATCGATTATCGCGTAATTATTCAGTACGCTTATACAATTTATGGCATCTCTATCGTGCTTTTAGTCCTTGTATTTATTTTCGGTTATGCATCACATGGTTCACAAAGATGGCTCGGTGGCGGTTTTTTTGCTTTTCAACCTTCTGAAGTAATGAAGATAGTAATAATAATTACACTGGCTCGTTATTTTGATGATCACAAATCCAGCGAATCTTACAAATTAAAAGAGCTCTTATGGCCTCTTTTAATAGTGGCGGTTCCTTTTGTATTGATTTTGAAACAGCCGGATTTAGGCACAGCGCTGATGTTAATGATCATTTTCATTTCTATTGTATTTTTTGTTGGAGTAAATAGAAGATCTTTAATCATCGCTTTAACCAGCGCTTTGATATTAATTCCGATTGGCTGGAGTTTTTTAAAAGATTATCAGAGGGAAAGATTGATTACATTTCTTGATCCCGAAAACGATCCCTTAGGTGCCGGTTATCATATTATCCAATCAATGATTGCTATCGGCTCCGGAGAAATATTCGGCAAGGGTTTTTTAAGTGGTTCTCAAACCCAATTGAAATTCTTGCCGGAACAGCAGACTGATTTTGTTTTTTCCGTGTTTGCCGAGGAATGGGGGTTCATCGGCGGGCTGATTCTGATTATTCTATTTATGGTTATTATCCTTTGGGGATTAAAAATTGCCTTGCAAGCCAGAGATTTATTAGGCACAATTACCGCGTTTGGAGTTACGGCTTTTATTTCATGGGAAGTCTTTATCAATATAGGAATGGTTTTGGGAATTTTGCCGGTTGTCGGCATTCCGCTGCCTTTCTTCAGTTACGGTGGATCAGCAATGCTTTCTTTGATGGCGGCAATAGGGTTATTAATGAATGTAAGCGCGCGCAGATTTATTTTGCAACGTTAGTAATTGATAATATAATATAAAACGTCGTTGATAAAAAAAATTAATTAACGTAATTTGATGCAGGAAATAAAAGGGGGATAATGTGTGGGAGAAAAAGAAAGAAGTTGAAGAGATCAAAGCCTTTTTAGGCCAGGGAGCCGAGTTCATCGGCAAACTTATCTTTAACGGATCTGTTCGCATAGACGGATGTTTTCAGGGGGAAATTTACGGGCAGGGATCATTAGTTGTTGGAGAAGGCGCGATGATCAAAGCCAACATCGCGGTCAAAAGTATTTATATAAGTGGTGACGTGCAGGGCGACATTGAAGTAAAAGAAAAAATAAACATCCACTCAAAAGGAAAATTTTCAGGCAATGTTCACACGCCGGCGTTTATCATGGAGGAGGGCGCCACCTTCGATGGCACATCGCATATGGCCCGGATGATGGAGAATAAAAATGATGCTCATCAAACAGATTGACGGGCAGATCGACGGGCGGATTGATGGGGTAGACTAATTGGGAGCTGAAAACTTCCATTCAAATCTTGAAAAAAATACATCAAATTGCTTCTGAACCAATCAATTTTTATATTTATATTGTTGTAATAATGCATAAATATAAAATATTAGACTGATGGTCAGAAAATACTTGACAAGCAAATAATGTTATGATTAGTAACTTCCAGTTTTGAGTTGCAGCAGTAAGATTTCTAGTCCTTCTGCAGTTAAATATTCAAAACATATTTGAGTAAAAAACTTTATGCACTTGAGTTTATGCATGACTGTAAAAACCGCTAAATAAGTGATTCGTGGTTTTTGTAAAATGTAAAAGATAGAGGTAAATAATTACGATGAAAAAACACCTTTCCTTTTTTTTCTTTCCCCTTTTCTTTTTAAATTCAATTAGTATTGCTTTTGCTTCCGGCAAGCCTGAAGAAAAGTCACTGGTCGCAGTTGTCCCCGATATCACACTTATTTATCAAATGGTCATATTTCTGGCTTTAGTTTTTCTCCTTAATATTCTGCTTTACAAACCCATTCTATCAATTATCGACCGGCGCAAAAAACAACTTGAAGAGTCGGAAAACGAAATTAAGCTCTTTAATGAATCGGTGGAAAAAAGAGTTGCAGAGTACCAGGAAAAATTAAAACTGGCAAAACTCAAAGCATCAGACCAGAAAAAAGAAATAATTCAGGAAGGCGCGAATCAGGCTAAAAACATTGTTGATGCTGTACGCAGTGAAATACCTGTAATCGCCCGCGAGTTTCAACAAAAAATGGATAAGGAAGTCGACAGAGCTAAATTAATCCTGGATGGTTATTCTAAGGAGTTATCTTTGCAGATTGCCCAGAAAATATTGGGGAGGCCGGTACAATGAAAAAAACAATTTCCTCCATTGCTGCTATATTTGTTTTACTGGTTGCGGCTGGTGTTGTTTTTGCCGCAGAAGCGGAAGGCGGCCACAATAGTACGGAATTGTTGAAAGGTTTAGGCCTGAAAACCTTTAACTTTGTTGTTCTGGTCGGTTTTCTTTACTGGCTTTTGGCTTCAAAAATTAAAGATTTTTTCTCCGGGCGCCGTGTGGAAATAAAAGAAAGTCTTGAAAAAGCGGTGGAGAGAAAGGCTGAAGCAGAAAAAAAATACCGTGAATATTCGGAGAAACTTGATAAAGCTTCGTTGGAAATTGACGGTATTTTTGAGATGATTAAAGCTCAGGGCATTACCGAAAAACAGAAGATTATTGAAGATGCCGAAAAAACCGCTAAAAAGATGAAAGAAGATGCCAGTGCCCGTATTGAGCAGGAAATGAAGAAAGCAACAGAACAGCTCAAAGCGCAGGCGGTTGAATTGTCGGTGAAGATGGCCGAAGAGATTCTTAAACGAAGCATTACAAAAGATGATCACAAAGCAATGGTTCAAGATTATATAAATAAGGTGGTAATCAGAAATTGATCAGCAATATTTCCAAGCGTTACGCGCGCGCATTTTTTGAAATTGCAACTGAAGAAAAGCGAATTGAGCCATTTTATAATGAGCTTAATCAATTTGCGTCAATAATCTCAGAAAACAAATCCTTGAGCGATTTTTTGGCTAATCCCGTCTTTGAACAGGCAAGTAAAAAAGGTGTTGTGGAAACTATAATCGCCAAATTGCAGTTATCCGGCATGACAGTAAGTTTTTTAAAGTTGCTCGTAGATAAAAAAAGAATCGATATTTTAAATGATATAGTGATTTGCTATCGCCAATTAATGGATGAAACTCTAAAAAGAGTAAGTGTCAATGTGAAAACAGCATTTGCTCTTTCGGATGAGCTGCGTTCTTCCATAAGTTCCTGCCTTGAAAAAGCAATAGGTAAAAAAGTGGACATTACTGTGGAAGAAGATCCCACTCTTTTAGGTGGAGTGGTTATTGGGGTTGGTGATACACTTTACGATGGCAGTATAAAAAATCAATTGAATAATATGAGGAATCTCTTAGGGGAGGCAAGATAGGACATGGAAACAATTAAAGCGGAAGAAATTAGTCAAATTATTTCTGAGCAAATTAAAAGCTACGAGAAAAAGCTGGATATAAGCGAAACGGGAACTGTCCTGTCCGTCGGTGACGGTATAGCCAGAGTTTATGGCGTGCAAAACGCCATGGTTATGGAGCTTCTCGAATTCCCCGGCGGTATTTTGGGCATGGTTCTTAACCTTGAAGCGGATAACGTCGGTGTTGCCGTTCTTGGAGAAGTTACGCACATTAAAGAAGGTGACATTGTTAAACGTACCGGTAAGATCGCACAGGTGCCGGTAGGCGATGCACTGCTCGGCCGCGTTATTGACGCGACGGGAGCGCCTCTGGATGGTAAAGGGCCCATTGAAACAAATGAATTTCGTCGTATTGAAATGGTAGCCCCCGGTGTTATAGCGCGCCAACCCGTTAATCAACCGATGTACACGGGCCTGAAAGCTATTGACGCAATGACGCCAATTGGACGCGGACAGCGGGAACTTATTATCGGCGACCGCCAGATTGGTAAAACGGCCATTTGCGTTGATGCGATCATACGCCAGAAAGATACCGGTGTAAAATGTATCTATGTCGCTATTGGTCAGAAAAAATCTACAGTGGCTCAGGTTGCCGAAAGATTAAAACAACATGACGCTTTGTCTTATACATGTATCGTTGCAGGTTGTGCCTCTGACCCGGCAACGCTTCAGTATATCGCGGCATACGCAGGTTGCAGTATTGGTGAATATTTCAGAGATAAAAGCCAGGATTCCTTGATAATTTATGACGATTTGTCCAAGCAGGCCGTTGCGTACCGTCAGATTTCACTTCTGCTTCGCCGTCCTCCAGGACGTGAAGCCTATCCCGGAGACATTTTCTATAACCACTCCCGTCTGCTGGAGCGTTCAGCGCGTGTGAGTCAGGAACTCGGCGGTGGTTCCTTAACCGCTTTGCCGATTATTGAAACCCAGGCCGGTGACGTTTCCGCTTATATCCCGACAAACGTTATTTCCATTACAGACGGTCAGGTTTACTTGGAACCAAGTTTGTTCTTCTCCGGTATTCGTCCGGCTATTAATGTCGGTTTGTCCGTGTCCCGAGTCGGTGGCGCAGCCCAGGTTAAAGCAATGAAACAGGTTGCAGGAACGCTGAAACTTGATTTGGCCCAATATCGTGAACTTGCGGCTTTTGCTCAATTCGGTTCCGATCTGGATAAAGCAACTCAGGCACAGCTGGATCGTGGCGTTCGTCTGGTGGAATTGCTCAAACAGCCTCAGTACAAGCCGATGTCTCTTGGACAGGAAATAGTTGTTCTCTTTGCTGGAACAAGAGGATTTATTGACAAATACGATGTGGACAAAGTCCGCGTCTATGAAGAACAGCTTTTGAGTTTTGTTGAGACCAAACATGCGGATATTTTGAAAGAAATAGAAGATAAGAAAATCATCTCTCCGGAACTGGAAAAGAAGATGAAAGAAGTATTAACTAATTTCGATTCAGTTTTTGTTGCATAGTAAATTAAAACTTTCATGAGTTCAGTATATATTAAGGTTGAGGAGAAATTCAGGTGGCCTCGCTAAAAGACATAAAAAGAAAAGTCGTTGGTGTTGCAAAGACGAAGCAGATAACGCGCGCCATGAATATGGTTGCTGCGTCAAAATTTAAATCGGCGCAAGTAAAAATGGAGAATTTCAGACCATATGCTGGAAAGTTCATGGACGTGCTCAATAGCCTGGCTTTGCGCGTGGATACCATTTCGCATCCGCTTCTGGCTGTTCGCGATCCGAAAAGAATTCGCGTCATTTGCATGACTTCCGATCGCGGTCTTTGCGGCGGTTTCAACACGAACCTGATCAAGGCTACGGAAAGATTTTTAAAGGATAAAGCAGCTGAAGGCAAAGATGTTTCGCTCATCTGTGTTGGTCGCAAGGGCAGAGATTATTACAGGAAAAAGGCAAATATTATTGCGCAAAAGGTTGATCTCTTAAGTAAATTTGATATGACTCTTGCTGTTTCTGTGGCTGATGAAGTCATTAATCCTTTTATCAAGGAAGAATATGATGAGCTTTATCTAATTTACAATCAATTTGTTAATGTGTCCGTGCAAAAGGCGACAGTTGTCAGATTATTTCCCTTGCCCTCTATTGGGCAGGACGTTGATGTTGATCCTGATAAACGTCTCGATTATACCTATGAACCATCAGAAGAAGTTTTATTGCAAAAGCTTTTGCCGATGTATGTTCACGTTCTGGTTTATCGTGCTCTGCTGGAAACATCGGCAGGCGAGAACGGAGCGCGGATGGCGGCTATGGACAATGCAACCAGCAATTGTGAAGAACTGATTAGCAGCTTGACGCTGAAGATGAACAAAGCGAGACAAGCGGCGATTACAGCGGAGTTGATGGATATCGTAGGCGGTACCGAAGCTTTGGCGAAAGGTTAATTTTTCTGCGGCAATCTGCCGCATGTAAAATATATTAATGCGACTATTTGTAAGGAGATAGTTATGAATATAGGAAAGATTGTTCAGGTTATTGGACCCGTTGTTGACGTGGCTTTTGAAGAAGGAAAGCTTCCCAGCATTTTAAACGCTATTTCAATTACCAACCCGGCGATTAACGACAATGAAGATAACTTGGTTGTCGAAGTAGCGCAGCACTTGGGCGACAACGTTGTCCGCTGCATCGCAATGGATGTTACCGACGGTTTGGTTCGCGGTATGAACTGCAAAGACACCGGAGCGCCGATTACCGTTCCCGTCGGCAAAGCATGTCTTGGCAGAATTCAGAACGTTGTTGGTCGTCCCGTGGATGGTCTAGGCCCCATTGACGCAGAGATTAAAATGCCTATTCATAGACTTTCACCGACTTTCCTCGAGCAGGACACATCCGTGCACGTTCTGGAAACAGGCGTCAAGGTTATTGACCTTTTGGTACCATTTCCCCGCGGCGGCAAGATGGGCATGTTCGGTGGAGCAGGCGTCGGCAAGACAGTCGTTATGATGGAAATGATTCATAATATCGCTATGCACCACGGTGGCATTTCTGTTTTCGCGGGCGTTGGTGAAAGAACACGTGAAGGAAATGATCTTTATCGTGAGATGCTGGAATCAGGTGTTATCAAGCAGGCAGCTTTAATTTATGGACAGATGACTGAACCGCCCGGAGCTAGAGCAAGAATTTCTTTGACAGCTTTGGCCAATGCGGAATATTTCCGCGATATCGAAGGCCAGGACGTGCTTTTGTTCGTCGATAACATATTCCGTTTCACGCAGGCAGGCTCTGAAGTTTCGGCTCTTCTGGGACGTATGCCTTCTGCTGTCGGTTACCAGCCGACACTGGCCCAGGACCTTGGCGAATTGCAGGAACGCATTACCTCAACAAACAAAGGATCGATTACAGCCGTTCAGTGTGTTTACGTTCCCGCTGATGACTTGACTGACCCCGCGCCAGCAACTACTTTTGCGCATCTTGATGGAACAGTCGTTTTGTCCCGTCCGATCGCTGAACTGGGTATTTATCCCGCGGTGGATCCTCTTGATTCCACATCGCGTATTCTGGACCCGAATGTTATAGGTGAGGAGCATTATGCTGTTGCCCGTCATGTTCAGGTAACGCTTCAGAAGTATAAAGATTTACAGGACATCATTGCCATTCTGGGAATGGACGAACTTTCCGAAGCTGATAAACTGACCGTTAGCCGCGCGAGAAAAATTCAGAGATTCCTGTCTCAGCCATTCTTTGTTGCAGCTCAATTTACTGGAACGGAAGGGAAATTTGTATCCGTCCCCGATACCGTGAGAGGATTTAAGGAAATTTTGGAAGGCAAACATGATGATCTGCCCGAGCAGGCTTTTTACATGGTTGGCGGTATTGAAGAAGCGGTGGAAAAAGCCAAGAAGATTGCTTCATAAAATCTAGTTGGAGAAGGTAAATGGCAGACGAATTAATGCTTGAAATTGTAACCCCGGAAAAGATGGTTTTTTCGGATAAGATTGAGGAAGTTACCATTCCCGGGGCGGAAGGTGAATTCGGTGTGTTGCGCGGTCATGAGGCTTTTTTAAGCGCTGTCGACATTGGTGAATTGAATTATATCAAAGACGGAAAAAAGACCTATTATTCTGTGAACAACGGTTATGCGGAAGTTACTTCAAGTAAAGTTACAATATTGATTGAAACAGCCGAAAGATCTGACGGTATTGATAAAGATAGAGCTCTGCAAGCAAAGGACAAAGCGGAATCTCGTCTGTCTCAAATGACTAAGGAGGACGTCGAGTACGAAATAATGCGTGCCGCGTTGGCGCGGGCAATAGCGCGTATAAATGCGGCTGAAAAACAATAAGTAATTATTTTCGTAAACTGTCCCTTTCTAGATTTCTGATTAAAACAAATTTGATTTTCACGGCGGTTAGAGATTTTCTTTAACCGCCGTTTTTTTATGAAATAAGCTAATGTTGGCTACTCGTCCGAAAGATTTTCCATGACAAGCTTTTCTTCCAGCCTCTTATTGGCTTCATTTAACTTCTCCGGAGCGGAATACACAGCTACTGAGGCTGATTTTGTCGCCAAAGAAAAATAATCAACTAAAGCGTTTTTTAATTTTCGCGGAGTTGCCGACAAAATACCGTTTCTTAATTTTTGTCGCATATCGTCGTTTATTCCGGCAAAACTACGTATCAAGGCGATATAGCCGCGACCTGCCGGATCTAATGGTTTATCAACCATTCCAATTGTGCTGATGATTGCCTTTTCCATATCACCTATGGAAATTTCATTTTGGGAATAGAAAGCTTGCGCGTCTTTGAATATTTGCAGTGTTTCGACGATGTGCGGGTCACGATAAGAAAGAAAAGAAAACAGTCCCAGCGATTGATCAAAAGAAGACATGCCTCCGTAAGCCCCGCCCTGTACACGGATATGTTTGTAAAGATAATTGTTGGATAGCTCTTTGGCTGAAATCATCAAAAGAGCAGAAGCCTGATCAGTATAAGCAGGCGTTTTTAAAACATATGCGACATAAGATACTTGTGCCGGGATGGAAATTCCCGCAGATACGGGAAATAACGATGGCTTTGCTTCTGTCTTTGCCGTTACCGAGGCGGGCAGTCTATCCAGAAGTTCTGGAATATTATCTTTTACGATCTTTAATCCTGCATCTTCCGCGGTTAAATTGATGACAAGATTTTCCCTGTTAAATATAATTTTTCGTAACAATTCCAGTTTATCGCGCAAATCTTGTTTTGAGCGGCCAAAATCATTGGCTATGTTCTGAATAAATTTCAGTTGTGTGCGTCCATGCCACTGTTCATCCCGATAAGCAGGTACGGTAAGCGCTGCGCCTGCCGCCATTTTGGCAAAGATATGGCCGGAAGGGACAATCGCTGATTGCAGATTATTCTTCCTTTCGGATATTAAATCCTTCATTCGTGCCTCTGCGCTTAAATCACTTGCGAAAATAATATCGCTTAAGATATTTATCGCGTCCGGTAAATTGCGATAAAGCGCGTTAAAGGAAATAATCACCTTCTGCCAGGTAGAGCCTGCGTCCGCCGAAAAGCCTGTGGAGAGATCATAGCCTAAACCGCCCATTTTCAGGGCAATACGCTTGGCCATTTCTTCATAACTGAAACCGGCAGCGCCCATTCCGGTAATTATTTTGCCCATGAGCGGCAGATAAGGCTGAAGTTCTTCAGGCACATGCGCTATATCAAAAGCTAAATCCACGTAAGCGATACCGTTGGTAAAGATATCGTGTTCGAGGGCCGGCACGTCTCTGATTAAAGAATTTTGCGTGGGAATAGTATCTATTGATTTCGGAATATCTTCCAGTTTTAGCTTCGGTATGGTTGCCGCGGCCTGGGGCGAATCCTGCTCCGATTGAAATTTTTTCAACTCTTTAGCCTGAGCGTTTATTTGCGCCAATTTACTTTCCGGCAGCGACGATTTAAATTCCGCCATTTTATTTTGATATGTTTTTTCTTTTTTGTCGTTGAAATCGGCATCAGGTTCCATGATCGCCAGGACGCGATGGGGATTATCCACAAACCATTGTTTTGTCATCTTCTGGAAAATTTGAGGATCAACTGTCCAGCGCTCTCGAATATTTTTAATTGCCAGGGGGAAATCCAGACCGATTAATGGATCGCCGTCATAGAGCCATGTCTGAAATACGTTACCCATCAACGCAATGCCATAAGGGTAAGAGCCGCGAACTATTTCTTTGCCGTGAAATTCGACCTGATGCAATACGCCTTCTATCAATTCATTGTCAAAGCCATTTTCGACAATATTCTGCAATGTGTCAAAAATAAGCTTTTCAATCTTTTGCACATCCGAACTTTGTGCATTCCTTAAACCCACGCAAAACATCAATTGCTTCAAATCGGCTTCAATACCGCTTACCGGCGTCAGGTCTTCCCCCAGACCGGAATCTATCAATGCTTTGCGCAAGGGACTGGCAGCGCTTCCCACAAGCAGGGCGGATATAATTTCCAGAATCAAAGAAGTTTCATAATCCGTATTATCGGACATCATCCAGGCAATGTTTGCCATCGTTTTGTGTCGGAGAGATTCATCTTTTCCTATGGGATAAGTGTTTCGGATAACGCGGGGAGCGGTTAAGCGATTCTGGCTTTTTATAGATGAGTCTATTTCAACGCGTTCAAAGCCGGAGAGCATTTCAGAAAGAAAGACGAGATGCTCGGATGTTGTAATGTCGCCATAAATAAAAAACCGCGTGTTGGTCGGTGAATAATAAGTACGATGAAATTCCCGAAACTGTTCGTAGGTAAGTGTTGGAATTACATCGGGATCTCCGCCGGAATCAAAAGCGTAAACGCTATCGGGATAGACATTTTCCTGCAGGACTTTATAGATCAGAGAATCAGAAGATGAATATGCTCCTTTCATTTCATTGTAAACTATGCCCGAAATAATCAGATCGCTGGCTAAATCATCCGGTGTTGTAAATTCAAGGTGATGACCTTCCTGAAGAAAAGTTTCCTTAAGCATCCTCGGATGCAATACCAGATCGGTATAAACACGGGCAAGGTTGAAAAAATCCTTTTTTATCTGGCTGGCCACCGGATAAATCGTTTTATCCGGATAAGTAAAGGCGTTGATAAAAGTTTGCAGGGTTGAACGCATCAATTCTTTAAAAACGTCTTTTAGCGGATATTTTTCGGAGCCCGCTAGCACGGAATGTTCCAGAATATGCGGAAGCCCTGTGGAATCAGACGGCGGAGTGCGAAAACCAATCGCGTATAAATTTTCACGGTCGAATGAATGCAGATGTAAAACTTTGGCGCCGGTTTTTTTGTGTTCAATTTCATAAGCAGTAACCCGGATTTCGGGAAATGTTTTTATGCGTAAAACTTTAAATCCGTATAGCTCCTCACCGGTTTGCAGTGTCGGCTGTGGAGAATTTGATTGATCAGACATTCAATAATACTCCTGTTATTTTTATAATTTTACTAGTGATATTTCTTTGACGCTGAACATTGAATTTGCCACCGCCCAGATTAAAACCAGAACTGTAATCAGAATGCAGGCATAGGCCAAAAGCTTGATCCAGGCGCTTTCTTGTTTGTTATCGTTATAGCCCATGAGGAAGGCAAGTCCTATTCCTGATAATATTCCGCCTCCGTGTGCCCAGTTATTTATGCCGCTGAATATTAATCCGAAAACTATCAACCCTACTACCCATCCCATTGCCTCTTTATATATGATTTCTCCATAGTGGTCACCGCGGCTTTTGCCGAAATAAATAATTGCGCCAATCAAACCGCAGATACTGGCGGAAGCACCTATCGTGAAAGGTACTCCAAATAATACGGAAACCGCAAAACCACAGATTCCTGTAATAATATAGAGGTTAATAAAACGATGAAAGCCGAATTCTCTGAGAACGAAGGGGCCAAGCTGATATAGCGCCATCATGTTGAAGGCAATATGCAGTATCCCGCCGTGCAGAAACGAAGCGGAAATTAAAGTCCAATAGCGATGAGCTCCTATAACAGGGATAGTGCCGCTTGCTCCTAATAAAAAAAGACTTTGGCTTGATGGCGACAGGAAGTTGAAAGAACCTTCCGTCGAAATTCCTCCTAAAATTAGCGACAGAACGTAGAGGGCAATGTTAACGTAAATAATTGTTCTGACGGGATCGGAACCTAAAAATATTTTTCGAATAACGCCGGCGGTATTGTGCAAACCGGGACGAATGAGTCCGCAATAAGGGCAGGCAGGTTCATCCCTGCTGATTAATTTGCGGCAATTAGGGCAAAGAATTGATTTTCTTCCTGAAGACATTTAACGACCTTGTAAAGAATCCATGTGCTGCGTTACATCGCATTCCTCATAATTGCGGCGTACCTCATTCCTCGATATTTGTGCGCATTGCTCCCGGAGCTTTTTATAAGGCCGTTTGCAACGAACAGTTATTACAACATCTTGTGAGCACATAAAATTATTTATTCCTTTTTTGATTAAGAACTTAATTAACAATATTATGACGAGTTGTAAAGAAAAATACTATCCAGATTTGACTGCCGCGTCGGCTATATGTTATCTATATGAAAGGAGAATTATTTTGCAGCTAAAAGATCGCGTAATAATGAAAATTGATTCAGTGGCCTTCGGCGGAGAAGGAGTTGGACGGATTAATAATTTGGTTGTTTTTGTTCCATTTTCCGCTCCGGGCGATGAATTGGAAGTTGAAATAATTCAACTGAAAAAGAAATTTGTACGCGGCAGAATATTGAAAATAATCAAACAATCTCCATTGCGGACAAAACATTTGTGTCGTTATTATGAAAAATGTGGCGGTTGTTGTTATCAACATTTGGATTATGAATATCAACTGACCATCAAAAAAAAACAGGTAGAAGAAGCCTTTTGGAAAATCGGTAAAATCGCAAATCCTCCTGTTTTGGAGGTAATAGCTTCGCCCAGAATTTATAATTATCGGGGTAAAGCTCAATATCATGCAGGGGTTGTATCGGATAAACGGGAAATTGGTTTTTTAGATATTTCCGGCAACAAAATGGTTGATATTGAAAATTGCGAGATAATGGAAGAAACAATTAATGAAAAACTACGTGCTCTTCGGGGGAATAAACGGCTGCTGCATAATAAGGACGCGCAACTGATAATCTGGTCAGAATGTCTGGCCGATCAGTCCGGCAAAAAAGAATCAATTGTCAGAATAGTGAAAGGGAAGGAATTTTTGGTACCCCGCGATGGATTTTTTCAGGCCAATTTATATCTGACGGATAAATTGGTTGATGAGGTCTGCCGTCTTACCAAGAACGATGAAATAAATACCATTGTTGATGCCTATTGCGGGAGCGGAATTTTTTCTATTTTTCTTTCATCTTATGCTAAAAATGTTATAGGCATAGAAATAAATGAAAAATCAGTAAAGTACGCGCAGGTAAATGCGGAAAATCTGGGTCTTAAAAACGTAAGATTTATTCACGGTGATATTGAAAAAATATTGAAGGGAAGATTTCTACATCAGGGAGATAAAATTGATTTGATTGTTCTTGATCCTCCCCGTACAGGTTGTGAAAAAGCAGTGTTAAAAGCAATTGTAGATTTGCAACCCGATAAGATTATATATATTTCCTGCAACCCGGCTACACAGGCGCGAGATGTGAAATGTTTAAATGAATGTGGTTATGAGTTGCAAAGCCTCCTGCCTGTGGATATGTTTCCGCAGACAAGTCATGTTGAAGTCATCGGATTTATGGAACTAAAATGAAAAATAATGATAATTTCAGGGAGAAAATTAATCTTATATATGATGATAATTTTTATAGCTTTAAATTAAAAATATTGCTATTTGAAAGTGCCAAATATTTAAAACATAAGGAGAGAGAAAAATGGCATCAAAGAGTAAAAATGTAAGGATTGAACAGCTCCGGATATTTGAAAAAAAACTGGCCTTGCGATTGCAGCAATTAGATCAAAAAGGGATAAGCAAAGAAAAAGTTCAAAGGGATCCTCTTGTTAAGAGTCTAAAATCAAAAATCAGGCAGACTAATGTAAGAATTGTGACGTTCGATAAATTTGTTAAGCGCACTCAGGAATTAGCGCAAGTTAAAACTCAAAAGATGGCCGAATCATCTAATAAAGAGAATAAATCGGAATCAGCGCCGGATGCAAAACTAGAAGAGCCGAAATCTAAAAAGAAAGCAGTAGCGGCTGATAAAGGACAAAAGAAACAGCCAAATGCGGCTGATGAAACTACGCCGAAAAAAGCAAAAAAACAACCAACTGACGCGGATGAAACTGCGCCCAAGAAAAAAGCAAGCAAGAAAAAAGAAGAATAAGATTTAGATTCAGATAAATAAAAAGGGCAAATATTTTTTAAATTGCCCTTTTTTATTTATATGACCAGTATAACAAGAGGATATATTGAGGGATCGTTGTTTCTTAATGCTCTGATGGCTAGGACATGTTTGGTTATGTAGTTAAGTGAAATCATATTCGTCAGGCTTTGACCACGTTTGTCATTGGTTTACGATAAACACCGCGACTGTCGATTATCAGTTTAGCGTGTTCGGCGATAAGATTGTAATCAACTGCCGTATGGTCGGTGGTTATCAGAATAGCATCCTGGGCAGCGATTATTTTGCTCGTAAGCGGTTGTGATTTCAATTCCGGACCAACCGGCCATTGCCGTTTGCGTTTAATTTTTGGAATAAACGAATCATGGTATAATATTTTCGCGCCCATGGACATAAGAAGAGAAATTATTCTGTATGCGGGACTTTCTCTGTCGTCATTGATATCCTTTTTATAGGCAAGACCGATAAGCATCAATCTGCTGCCCTTAACCGATTTGCCACGTTCATTGAGCGCATACTGCAATCTTTTGATTATGTATTCAGGCATGTGGCGGTTGATTTCTCCGGCTAGTTCTATGAACTTTGTTTCCATCCCGCATTCGCGCGCCTTCCACGAAAGGTAGAAGGGATCGAGCGGAATGCAGTGACCACCCCAACCGGGGCCTGGATTGAAGCGCATAAAACCGAAAGGTTTTGTAGAAGCGGCATCCAGGACATCCCAGATATCTATGTTCATGCGTTCGTAGATGACCTTGAGTTCGTTGACCATGGCGATATTTATCGCCCGGAAGATATTTTCAGTAAGTTTGACTGCTTCCGCCGTTCGCGCGTTTTTGACGCGCACCGTTTTCTGAATAACTTTTTCGTATATTGCCTGCGCCAGATAACCGCTTGCCGTATCGAAACCACCGACGATTTTGGGAATTGTTGTTGTGGAATAGTTCTTGTTGCCGGGATCTTCGCGCTCGGGAGAAAAGGCTAGATAAAAATCACGGCCACATATCAGGCCTGTTTCTTCCAGCATGTTTTTCACCAGTTCCTCCGTCGTGCCCGGGTAGGTCGTGGATTCCAGTATGACAAGCTGGCCGGTGCGCAGGCATTTTTTGATTTGTTCGGTGGTTTTGATAATGTAAGACATGTCCGGGTCGCGCTGCGGCGTAAGCGGCGTAGGGACGCAGATGATTATTACATCCGGTTCGTCAAGCCGTGAAAAATCGGTTGTCGCAGATAGATTTTTTGATTTGGCAGCTTGTTTTACTCTTGAGGCATTGATATAAGAGATATAACATTCGCCACGGTCAAGCGCCTTAATCTTCTTTGGATCTATATCGAAGCCGATTACTTTTATATCCTTTTCGGCAAAGGCAAGAGCAAGCGGCAGTCCGACATATCCAAGCCCGATTATGCCGACGGTGGCTTCGCTGTTTTGGATTTTCGACAGGAGAATTCTTTTGCAGGTAGAGTTTTTCATTGATGTTACCCCAAAATGTAGACACACTCACGCAACGTTTTTAAGCCAATTATTTTCGTAATCAGCAGGTGAAATGTAATCTAATTTTGAGCGCCCCCTTTCCCGATTATAAAATGATTCAATATTGTTAAAAATATCCTGCATGGCTTCAGTTCTTGTTTTTAATTCCGCCAGAAAACATGCTCCGTTTTTAGTGGATGGAAAAACCTCTCAATAAAAGCATTATCATAACAATTTCCCTTGCGACTCATGCTCTGTATAAATTTAAACTTCTTTAACATTTTCGTCAAAAGGTTTTGGACAAATTGTGCAAAAAGTGAAGAGATGGTTTCGGTGTTCATATAAACCTTTCCTTCAATTTCAGCAAGTCTAAAAGAACGTTTTTGCTTCCTTCGTAACTGCATGGTTTTTTGCTTCATCTGTTTGCGCCGCTCAAGAACTCCACGGTGACACCCATGTCGAACTGCCTCCCGCTTAAATGCTTCATCATACCGTTTATTAGTATTTCCACACTCACAAAGTGTCGGCAAAAACTATCCAGTGTATCCTAAGGAATAAGAGCCTTCAGACCATAGAGCGATATATTCAAAATCTCAATCACGATTTATCGGGCGTGATGAGCCTTTTTTATGTAAGTCAGACAGGAAGTACCACCGAAAGTATCAGAAAGAAAAAAGCGAATTAGGAATTATCCTAACTCGCTAATATCATTGGCGTCCCCACGGGGAGTCGAACCCCGGTTACAGCCGTGAAAGGGCCGTGTCCTAGGCCACTAGACGATAGGGACGTCCTTTAGCCTTTTTAACAGGTTGCGCTTTATATATTGTTAAAATTATAATGTCAAGCATTGACTAAAAAAAATAAGCCATAAAAATAACTCTAATATTAACAATATTGTTGATCTCAAATTTCTGGAAAATTAAAGAAACATTTAAGCGGTCATCGAACAATTAAAAGCTGACACAAGGAATGTTTTATTTTCATAATGATTGTAAGATTCAGATCGTCGGCATGATATTCCCCAAAAAATCACCATCCACTTCTTTGTCGCCGAATCAGCAAACGTTCACACTTGGGACCGAATCTTTATATAATTTTACAGACACTAAACATCAACATTTTGAAAAATACTGCACGCTCAGCTATCTGTAGATTACAAATATAAGAAATTACTGATTTCAAAGAACCACTTTACAAATAATTAAAGCTATATTGTGTGTTACGGTTTCACATATCCGGCCCTAAGAGCGTCTTCAGCGAACTTATTGTATTTAGATGTCTTGGCGGCTTCAATATATTTAGGGTTTTTCACCATTTTCATCATTCTCTTTAAAGATTTAAGGGGATTCGTTTTGATAGTTAGATTCGCAGTGAATTTGGGGATTCCAGGACCAATATCAGGATCTACCATAAAAGTTACTCGGGTGTGTTCCCGGTTAACCCACTCAAGTGTCCATAGCGAATTAAATGAAGGCATCCTGACATATCCCTTGCCTGAGTCGTATGGTATTTCATTGGTTGATTCGGCATAAATAAAATTCCGCCCATTTTTGTAATCATCTACCGTTTTGCTTTTAAGTACCATATCTCTATCTGTAAACAGAGGAACATGTTGATGGATCCAGAATATAAAAACATCATTTTGGTCATCTACTTTTTTTAAAATTTTTGCTTCCTTGCAATCTTCCATCCATTCAGGGTAATGTTCAATCTCTCGCAGAACTACGCTAATCGTTTCTATTCTGGCTGGGATAACGCAAGAGGCTTTGGCCGCGATATAATCTTTTCCGGGAACATCACTGGTATATATCTGGCAGTCATTATCAGTATCGACAAGTTTCCATTGATACTTATCTGCATAGGCAAAACTGACTGTGGCAATAATAAAAAGTATCAGCACTATTGAAGTGATAAAACTCCTTTTATACATAAAATCCTCCTGTTGATTTTACTTAAGATGCGTATTTTGTGGCTTGTCCAGTTGTTTGATCCCGATTTAACGTGCAGACCTATTGCACGGAGGAAATAATTTGTCAAGAGATATACAAACAAGATTGAATCGTAAAATCAATTATGGTATAGAAATCATACATTTATTTTTTACATTGCAAATTGATTCCCTAAATATAAAAAAATAAGGAGGTCCATGCGCGATGTCAGAAGAAACCCATAAAAAAGAACATGATGAAAAACATCTAGAAAAGTTGACCATTAAGGAATTACGGGAGATTGCTGCCGATATTCCCCATGAAAAGGCGATCCACGAAATGAAGAAGGAAGAACTGATTGCCTTCATCAAAGAAGCCCGCGGTATCAAGGACGAAAAACCGGTTAAGAAAAAGAAACATATTGGCAAGATCAAGATGACCAAACCCGAACTGAAGGCAAAAATCCGTGAACTCAAAACATTGAGGTTGGCGACGCTGGAATCTAAGGAAAGCGAAAAATCAATTAGGTTCAGGCATCAGATCAGTCAACTGAAGAAAAAATCAAGACGCATTGCCGCCTCCTGAACAACGGAATCGGTGGAAACGTATAGCTGAAATATCTCCGACGTTTACGCCGCTTTGAGTCACTTTTTTTCTGTCGATATATGCGTTTTCAATGCATTGAGGCCATTCCATATTTCAACATCACCAACAAATATTTTGATATCGTTGGCTGAATACCTGATGACACATGTGGGTGTTTGCGTAATATTATTCTCTTTAATTTTGGTTAAGAGTATTGAGAAGATTGATTTCTCATCAAGCGTTTTCCACAATATATTTTGTTCTTTCAAATAAGCAACCAGAGCGATTTCCGTCTGGATGTTTTTAACCTGTGCCGCTTCGAAAAGTACTCTACGGACATGAAGAATATTATTTGCTTCAGAATTGGCATTTGCCGCGTAAAGGTAATATTTGGCGTAAATAGGCGTGGGTGTGTGAAAAGGCACATCAACAAATGTTAATTTTATCTTGCCGGTAGCCAGCAATTTCTTCAATAGAGGTTCAGCTTTTGTATCAATTCGAAGGCACGGCGGGCAGAAATAGTCGGCAAATAAAACAACCTCATAAGAGCCTTTCCCCAGAGAGGGAACGCCGAGAGCAACCTCCTGTCCATAGGCCGGTGTAGCGGAACCGGAAAGGGTGAATAAAATAGTTAAATATCCTAACAAACTAAAAATCAACAATGGCAACTTGTGAATTTTGAACATAGGAAAATCGACCTCCCCGAGAAAATAGAGCCACATCCGTCGGCGGTCCTCAAACCAGGCGGACGGGACATCATAATTAATTATGAATGACAAAATCAACATTGCCGAAAATGCCAGGCAGAAAGGACAATAAACATTGTTTTGTATCTGAAAAGCATATAAATGTACTTCAACGCCAAGCCCTCCGGCCAATATCACCTTCACAAACGGCGATAGCCTAAGGGCGGCAAATATAATTATGGCCAGCATATAAGCAATGCCGACCCATTTTAGATCAATCCCCCATATATTTCCTTTGAGATAACGGCATGCCGTATCGCAATAGTCGTAATATATCATCAATACAATGGCGATAAGTGACAAAGCAATTGTGATAATACTGCGATATTTTTTTATGGTCGTTATTAATGGCATCCTCGTCGCCTTTCTCTTGCCGTCAAGATATCATATTTAATTAAAAAATGGTATTATATCTTATCCTTGGGAGAATTTGTTCTTACATTTTAGCACTGCGTTAACAATATAATGAACACCGGTACCTCGATAAGCGGAGCGGTTTTCTTATTCTGGCAATATAAACAAATATCAATAAATCTCAACTAATATTTTCTCTTTCATATCCTCCCTTTTTAAGAAAGATGGGAATTGCTCATTCCAGTATGATTAAACGCAGTTATATGGAGAATATCATTGACGCCTCTTTTATTTTTAATGTATCATCACCAAAAACAGGCAGAAAATAATATGGCTAAAATATTAATCGTTTATCATTCGCAGACAGGTAATACAAAGAAGATGGCCGATGCTGTGGCGCAGGGGGCGCGCGGGATTGATGGCGTGGATGTGGTTTTGAAAAAAGCGGCAGATGCCACACTGGACGATTTATTAACATCTGACGGTCTGGCTGTAGGCACGCCGGAGAATTTCGGCTATATGTCTGGAATGCTCAAAGACTTTTTTGACCGGACATATTACAAAGCCCAACAAAAGGTTTTTCGCAAGCCTTTTGTTGTTTTCATCAGTGCGGGAAACGACGGAACCGGAGCACTCAGGGCAATCGAGCGCATCGCTTTAGGGTACAAATTCAAGACCGTTTATCAGCCGGTTATCGCCCGAGGCGCTGTTACGGAAGAAATCCTCGGTCAATGCCATGAACTGGGCGCTACAATAGCCGGAGGCTGTCAGATGGGCATATATTAGCTTATTCCTTTATTCCCCTTAACCAGTATAGACCTCGGAATATCCATGTTAATTAAAAATTTTCGCCCGACAAAGATAGAGGCGAAAGCCATCCCTATGATGATGATTATAATAAAAGCCAAAGGAATTAGAATTACCCATGATATACCTCGCACCGATTCAGGGGACAACCGACAGGATTTATCGCAACCTGTTCCCTGTTTATTTTAAGGGGGTAGATGTCGCGATTGCGCCGTTTATCTCCACATCGAAAAAAATGAAACCGATGAATAATCTTCTGCGCGAATTTTACCCTGATAAAAATACGGGTATTCCCACGATACCGCAGATAATGAGTTCCAGCCCGGATGACTTCACTAAGCTTGCCAATGCATTATACGATATCGGATACGGCACGGTAAACTGGAATATCGGCTGTCCGTTCCCTATGGTTGTTAAAAAGGGCAGAGGAGCGGGTTTGCTTTGTCATCCGGACAAGATCGAATCGTTTCTCGAAAAAACGATGTCTGATTTAAAACCGAAATTATCGATAAAACTCAGGATAGGATTAAAATATCCCGATGAGGTGTTACAGCTCATCCCGATTTTCAACAAATTCCAGCTTGGGGAATTGATTATCCACCCGAGGACTGGTGAGCAAATGTATGAAGGGGAAGTCGATCTCGATATGTTTACGCAATGCCTTAATCT
>Ga0074045_10000235_pt1 | contig 53007 bp, 45 predicted proteins | sample BogForMeECP23OM2_FD_94442 | JGI IMG/M metagenome (GOLD analysis project Ga0074045, IMG submission 94442) | Bog forest soil microbial communities from Calvert Island, British Columbia, Canada - Bog Forest MetaG ECP23OM2 | ecosystem: Environmental > Terrestrial > Soil > Wetlands ... | reverse complement strand
TGCGGCGGTACTTCGGGCAGAACACAATGTGGTACGACAGGTTGAAGACCGCTCCTGCGTGCTTGACGTACCGACTGTCCTTTGGCTGCTTTAGTTCCATGCAGGCTCACCTGTCGCCTGCAGGCGACAGTCCACCGCCTGTTTCATTATCGCGACAAACACGGCGTCGACAGCACCAACCCATTCTTCTTCGTCTCGTAATGCTCTCGCAGTTCGAGCCCCTTGCCGTAGAACACCGCATTCCACCCATAGCGCCCGCGCACGCGATCCACTTCACGGTTGAGGTACCACCGCCGGTTGGCATCGGTGTCGAACAATTCATTCTGCCGGCGGTCCGCATCCAGATTGGTTACGTTCACGCCCACATGGCGAATCGCCACGCGCCGCGTAAACAATTTGGCAAACAGCTCCTTGGCTGTGGCGAGCAATTCGCGCTCGTCATTTGTCGGGTGCATCAGGCGAACCGTTTGATGCGCGGAGAAATGGTCAACATACCGCAAACGCAAGCCCGCCGTATTCGCCTGCTTGCCATACTCCCGCAGTGTCGATCCAATGCGCTCGCTCAAATACTCTAGCAAGCCGCCGAGAAACTCCGTATCAATCGTCCCGCCTTCAATAGTGGTTTCTCGCGAAACCGATTTCGGCGTCGAGGGCAACATCACTTCGCGCCCATCGCGCCCCCGCGCTCGCTCCCAAATCTGCTCACCGATCACATCGCCAAACGCGGCCATCAACACAGGTTTCGGCACCATCCGCAGTTGCCCAATCGTCGAAATGCCGCGCTCTGCTAAGGCTTCCGCGTGCGTGTGTCCGATGCCGTGTAACTTTTCCACCGGCAACGGCGCAAGAAACGCTTCCTCCATCCCAGGTGCTACGATGCGGAATCCGCGCGGCCGCTCTAGCCGAGAAGCAATCGATGCCACCACTTTTGTGCGCCCCGCGCCGACCGACACGCTCAATCCTGTGCGGCCCAAAATTTCTGCCTGCAAACGCCGCAGCGTTGCTTCGTAATCGGGATACAACCGCTCGGTGCCCGCAAAGTCCAGGTAGAAATCGTCCAGCGCGGCCGTCTCTACGGCGGGTGTATACGTCTCCAGGATGCGCCGCACGCGTTCCGCAAAATCGGCATAATGCTCGTATTGCCCCGGCACCACGATCGCCTTGGGGCAGATGCGCAACGCGTCGCGAAAACTCATCGCTGTCTTCACGCCGCGGAATTTCGCTTCGTAACTAGCCGATGCCACCACTCCGCGCCCCACCAGCACAGGCTTGCCCGCCAGTTTGGGATTCAGCACCTGTTCGACAGACGCGAAGAACGCGTCCACATCTACGTGCACAATGTGCGGCGATTTTTCTGCCGCGCGCGCCATGTGGCGTCCTAGCCACCGCGTAGGGAACCACGACCGCTTCTCCGGCACGGCGGTGTTCGAGGTTAACGTTCCCGACAAATTGTCGGCGCTGGATGGTTCGCCCTGCCCTGCAACTTTTTGTTGGGCCTCTTCCTCTTTAGGGATTCGGAGCTTCAGCTCCGACATCAGCGACGGCAAATCGCCGGACTTTTGTCCCTGAGGCTCTCTGCTCTCACCCATCCCGGGGTCGGCATTTTCGACACAGGCATTCATGGCGGCTCCTTGGCAAGGGAATCGGCTTGCTGTACGTTTAACGGGTGGCGACGGCTCGGGAGAGCCCTAAGGCAATGGAGTCGAAGCCACCCGTTCCCGTTTCCTCTACCGCCCCTGACTGTAGGCGAACAAAAAGCGAAAGTCAACAGCATTTTTTGTCTCTCGCAAAAAGCCCTACACTTGTCGGTACCGGGTCTACCTTTGCCTCGAGCTTGCCGACCTTTTTCCCATCTCCCTCTGCCAACTTTGCAAGCTCACGGTTCAGCCCACACTGCGTCTATTGCAAATTAGGCTTGAGCCGGTGGGGCCGGCAATTCACTCTCGGATTCCTTATGGAAAGGGGATGCGGTCTCTATGCGTCTAGCCTCTAAGTGTGTTCTCACTGCAATCTTGAGTTCTTTCGTTTTTGCGGCCTTGGCACTGGCACAATTTAAGAATGGCAGCCAGGCGACCGAGTTGAACATTCCGCGCGTCAGCCAACACGCAATCGTCGAGCAGACCCTTGGCATTTCTACCATCACCATTCATTATCACCGACCAATGGCGGGTGACCGTGAGATCCTGGGCAAGACCATTTCCTACGGCCGGGTCTGGCGCGCCGGTGCAAACGACAACACCACCATCCAGTTTTCCGACGACGTCGCCGTCGAAGGTAAACCCCTGCCCGCCGGCACATACGGACTCCACATGATTCCCGACCAGGATCAGTGGACGGTTATTTTCTCAAAGAATTCCACTTCCTGGGGCAGTTTCAGCTACGACGAAAAGGAGGACGCCCTCCGTGTCACCGTGAAGCCCGGTACGGGTGAAAAGTTTGACGATCTCACGTATACATTTGACGACCTGAAGCCCGACTCCGCCAGAGCCACGCTTCGCTGGTCCAACTTCACCGTGCCGTTTCGCATCTCCGTCGACGTGAAAGCCATCGTCCTAAAGAGCATTCGCAATCAATTGCGTAGCGTTGGCGGATTCACATGGAGCGGTTACGATGAAGCCGCCATGTGGTGCCTTGACAATAATTACAATCTGGAAGAAGCGCTCAAGTGGGAAAATATTTCGATTCAAAATGAAGAGCGTTTCGAGAATCTGGAAACAAAGTTCCGCATCCTGGACGCCATGGACAACAAAGAACAAGCTGCTAAAACCCTGAATGTTGCTCTGGAAAAGGCCGATGCCCAGCAACTTTATCTCTATGCGCGCGGTCTGCAACGACAGGGAAATAGCAAGCGCGCCTTCGAACTTTACGCCCAAGTGCCGAAGAAGGATCCCAATCATTGGCTGAGCCACGTGGCCTTGGCGCGCATTGACTCGAGCACCGGTGATTTTTCCATGGCCGCGAAGGAAATCAAGCTCGCCATCGCCGCTGCGCCGGACGCGAATAAACCGCAACTGAATGGATTTCTACAGAAACTAGACGCAAAAACCGACATCAATATGTAGCGCGGCAAAAATTGCAAAACGCGACCGGGCCAATCCCCGCCTTCTTGGCGGGGGTTTCCATCATCTTTCCAGACGATACCTACCCGAACGGATGAAACTAAATTCTTCTTCCCGTCGTATCATGGTTAGCTGTCAACGAGCGTGTTCGAGCGAGTACACACGAGGCACAACCGATGAAACCTATTTGCAAATTCCTGCTGGCACCCGCGCTTTTTTGTCTGGGTGGTGTGGCCCCTATTTTTGCCCAGATGTCGCCGCTGTTGCCTTCAGAAAAAGCTCCTCTCTCTGATCGCTATGTGGCCTATCAGATTGAAGCCAAGTACGACGCCAAGAACCATAGCCTCGACGCTGCCGAGACTCTCACCTGGACCAACTACACCGGCCAGCCGCAGGACCACCTTCCGTTCCATCTTTATTTGAACGCTTTCCAGCCCAAGTCCACCTTTACCCGCGAAGGCTACATAGGCGGGAACCGTGATGTCAAAATCGGCGCGAAGTGGGAAGACAGAAAATTCGGGGAAGACGTTATCAAGTCGTTTGAAGTGGTCGGCATGGGCGATCTAACCGGAAATCTCCGCTTTATCCACCCCGACGACGACAACGCCGAGGACAAAACTGTCCTGGAAGTCCAACTCCCGCGTCCGGTCGCTCCCAATGAAAAAATTACATTTAAAATTTTGTTCCACGATCAGTTTCCAGAAGTTGTCGCGCGCTCGGGCTACAAGCGCGATTTTCTCCTCGCCGGACAATGGTTCCCGAAGATCGGCGTTTGGTGGAAGAATGCCTGGAACTGCCACCAATATCACGCGACCACGGAATTTTTCGCCGACTTCGGCACTTTCGATGTGAAAGTCACCGTTCCTTCCCATTACAACGTTGGCGCTACCGGGGTGCAGGTGGCCGAAAACACGAATGCCGACGGCACGAAAACCGTGGAGTACAAAGCCGAGGACGTGCACGATTTTGCCTGGACCACCGATCCTAGCACCAAGATTGTCGAAGACACCGTGACCATCAGCAGCGGTACGGTCAAAATTCGCCTCATCATGCAGCCCGGGCACATGGCCAGCGCACCGCGCTACATGGATGCGTTGAAGGGCACCATGAAGAAATTTGACGAATGGATCGGCCCCTATCCGTATTCACAAATCACTGTGGTCGATCCTCCTCATGGTGGAGGCCCGGCCGGTGGCATGGAATATCCCACCTTCATCACTGCGGATACGACCTGGTGGATGTGGGACGGGCTGAAAGTTCCTGAAGTTGTCGTTGAACACGAATTCGGGCACCAGTATTGGTATGGCATGGTGGCCACCAACGAGTTTGAAGAAGCCTGGCTCGACGAAGGTATCAATCAATACACAGAATGCAAAATCATGGACGCCTTGTACGGGCGCGATGTTGATTTCCTGAACACTCGTGTCGCTACCGCCGGCGAACGCGGCGTCGATCATGCTGTCTACCTTGGTCTCGCAGATCTTGATCCCATCACCCGCTACGGTTGGAAATTTATCGACTCCAATTCCTACAGCGGAATCACGTACAGCAAGACAGCTCTGATGCTTTTGACCCTCGAGCACATTATTGGCGAGCAAAAAGTGCGAGAAGCGCAACACGTTTACTTCGAGCGTTACCGCTTCAAGCACCCGACTGGCGATGACTTCATGAATACCGTTAACGAGGTTGCGGGACAGAACCTCGATTGGTATTGGAACCAGGCAGTCCGCGGTACCCAGATTCTTGACTACCGTATCTTGAGCGCTAGTAGCGACCGTGCCGACTGGGCCGACAAAAATGCGCCGAAGCGGGAGAAAAAAGGCGAAACCGAATATATCTCTAGCGTGGTCGTGCACCGAAAAGGTGATTTCATTATGCCGGTCACTTTAGAAGCCAAGTTCGATGACGGCGAGACAGTTCGCGACTCCTGGGATGGCGTGGATCGCTGGCATCGCTATACCTGGCAGAAGAAAGCCAAACTCGTGTCCGCGGAAATAGATCCCGACCATGCCATATGGCTTGATCACGACGTGTTCAATAACAGTTGGCTGCACGACGGCGACGGGCATGCCACTGGAAAAATTGCTGGCTATTGGATGGTTGCGACGCAATGGTTTGCTCAATTCCTATCGTGGTTGGCTTAGGAGAGATCATGAATCGTCCTATTCAAGATGGCTTCTTTCTGGTTTGGCGCCAACAACGATTGGTCTGGTGGATTTTCTTCGTCAACCTTGTCCTCGGTTTACTGGCTGGCCTTATTCCTCGCACGGTTCTTCACACTGCACTCGATCACAGCCTCTATTCACAACAACTGAGCAAAGGTTTTGACGTTCCGGTTTTTCTTGAACTGCTGAGCAAACCGGAAATTTCCGCCACTCCGTGGACGACTGGCTCGGCAATCGTTGGGATTATCTTCCTTTTCTATATGCTTTTTCTTTCTGGAGGAATTCTTTCCGCCTTTCACCTCGACCGCCGATTCACACGCGGCCAGTTCTTCGAATTTTGTGGCGATTTTTTCTGGCGAATGGTGCGCTTGCTGCTGTGCTCTATTATCCCATTCGGCATCGTGTTCGGCTTGTTTTCTGGCGTAAACACAATCTCCGGGAAAATGGCGAGTAATGCACCCCGTGAGATGCAGGGCTTTTGGGTTCAAATGCTCGGTACGTTCGGAGTCATTCTGGTAGGGCTGTTTGTCCGTGCCTGGTTCGACCTAGCGCAAGCTCGCACGGTGATTGATCACGTGCGCGGCATGTTCGTGCTGACCTTTCGCTCCTTTGTCCTGTCTCTACGTAACGTGCCCCGATTTATACTGATGTACCTCGTGACCACCGTTTTCGCGGCAATTGCCATCGTTCTCTCTTGGTACGTCTGGCTCGGCATCCCGCACACCTCGTTCGGTGCCAGTTGGCTGCTGCTGGAGTTGCTCAGTTTGCTGCTCATCGCCGTTCGTCTGTGGCAGCGGGCCGCGATGGTTCTCTGGTACGACAACTACGTAGAGTTGCATGCCCCGGCGGTTTTGCCGCCTACCGCACCGCTTCCTCCGTCCGTGTTTGTCGAACTTGAACGTGCTCCGGTGGACCTGGCTTCACAGGAAGGCTTGCCCGCGGATGTCAGTTTACCTCCGCCGCCATCGGAGCCCGAGGATCGGAAACCGTAGTGGCCGAGGCGCAGTTGAGCTAGGGTACTTGCGCTATGCGTGGAACAATTTCCGGAATCCCAGGAACAGGAATCCCGACAGGGTCATGGCCGCGGGAAGCGTCAGCACCCAGGCCAGTAGCAAGTTCCGCACCGTTGCCCACTGCAGACCGGAACCATTGGCTAGCATCGTTCCCGCAACGCCGGAAGACAGCACGTGGGTTGTACTTACCGGCAATCCTAGTCCATCTGCCGCCCCAATCGTCGCCATCGCTGTAATTTCCGCGGCCGCTCCCTGCGCATAGGTCAGGTGGTTCTTCCCAATTTTTTCTCCTACCGTAACCACAATGCGCTTCCATCCAATCATCGTTCCGAGCCCCAGCGAAAGGGCCACAGCCACTTTCACCCAGGTCGGGATGAATCGCGTCGCCTTATCGATGTGCCCTTTGTAATTCTTCAGGGTCGCCTGATCGGCCGCCGAAATTTCCGGCTTCCCGGACTTTTGCATCAATCGAATCGCTTCACTCACCAGGTACATATCATTTCGGAAGTTACGCACCTGAGTGTGTGGCACTGCGGAGAGCTGTTTGAATTGAGCCATTTCCGTTCCGACGTCGTTCACCATCTCGCGCATCGCCAGCATCGTGTTCGGTTTGAATTCTTTTGTCCGAATATAGTCGGTCACTTCGTCGCGCGCATCACCGATCGACGCTGCTGGGTCCACATAATGTGTCAATGCCGCTGCCGCTTCATGAGAAACCGCCACAAAATCCGCCGATTGGGCAGGGGTCACCGCATGATTCAAGGCGTAGGTTGTCGGCACGGTTCCGATCAGAATGAGCATGATCAATCCCATGCCTTTTTGCCCGTCATTCGATCCATGAAAGAAACTCACGCCTGTGCATGTCAGCATCAGCATGGCGCGAATCCAGAACGGCGGTGGCGCATCTCCGACTGGGGCTTCATAGAGCCGATTATCCTTAATAAGTGCTTTCATCAGATAAAACAAACTCATGGCCAGGGCGAATCCAAAAACCGGTGATAACAGTAGCGACTTTCCAATCGTAGCCGCTTGCGCCCAATCTACTCCGCTCGTCCCGGATCGCGCATTCATGACCTGGTTCGCAATCCCCACACCGATAATCGATCCAATTAAGGTGTGCGAGCTCGAGGCCGGCAATCCCAACGACCAGGTTCCAAGATTCCAAAGGATTGCCGCGACAAGCAGCGCGAACACCATAGCGAAGCCGGCACCGCTTCCAACCTGCAAAATCAATTCCACCGGTAACAGAGAAACGATCGCAAACGCCACCGCTCCTGTCGACGTCACCACACCCAGAAAATTCCAGAAGCCAGACCACACCACCGCGATATTCGGCTCCATCGAATGGGTATAAATGACCGTTGCCACCGCGTTTGCAGTGTCGTGAAACCCGTTTACAAATTCAAACCCCAGTGCCACAAATAACGCGATAGCCAGCAGCACATAGGGCCAGGCCGATCCCAGCACAACTCCCTGCAAGTCGCGCGCGATGCTGGTTCCGATAAATATGATTCCGGCCAGGAACACCAGCGCAAAGACGAGTGTCCCAATCCGACTGGGACCCTTGTTTAGTTTGGCGTGGACGGCTGAGGATGATGTAGCCGGTACAACCGGCGTTGCTGCTGTAGTTTCTGGAGGTGCTGATACTGGCATATTGCTCCCTTCTGGAGCGGAGATCTCACACGGATTCCGTGTTTGCAGGATTCGATTTGCAATGTGCCCGTCACTTATACGTTCGAATTGTTACGCGCAAATGAATGAATTAAAACAATCGCCCCAATTGGAAGAACCACTTTTCGTGGCCCGTGTCTCCCACGCTGCCACCAATAAACACCGGTCCGAGGGCGGTAACCAGAATGATGCCACCGGCCCCGTCGGCAGAAAATTTTGGTGCTGTCGGATCGTTATACATCTTCCCAAACTCGGCGCTACCGGAAAAATATACGTCCTTGCCGACAAAGGGCGGTAGGGTGAACAGTTTGTAAAGATAGCCTGTCCGGCCATAAAAATATTGATTTCCATAGAGCTCGTTCACACCGTAGGAGCTGAGCAAGCCCGGGCCGCCCAGGAAGAAATGTGGAGCACCAACATTGCTATAACCAAACGTCGTGCCGCCTTTGGCCTGCAGGAAGAGGGAGCTCTTTTCGGAAAGCGGATGGTAGTAGGCAGCGAGGAATTCAAGAGACGGAAACGCTGCGGTGGCGCCCGGATTGCTGTCGTACCAATAGAAATTGCCTTGGAAATAATGGCCAGCCGTTGGCACGACAGCTGCGTTGGTGTGATCCCGGATGTATTGCACCTGCGCGGCACCGACCCTCCCGCTGAAGGAAGAAAATTCTGGTTTGCCAAGGCGCAAGGTCGAGTTCAGGTAGCCAATCCCGTAGCCCGCCTGTAGTTGATTGAATCGGTTGAACAGGTATCCCAAATCCGCCCCGCCTAAAACGTTATCTAGCCGGTAGATCGCTCGTGGATCGTTTTTGTAATAAATATCGAACGACCCTTGCGACGCGTTTAAGAATGGCAGCACGTACCAGCGACTGAGCGGATGAATTGGTCGGTAAAGCTCGGTCGCGATTCCATACGTTTCCCCAAATTGCAGGTCGGTGCGCCACTCGGATCGATACCCGGCAATATCCATAAACGTTAACCGCGCGCCCATGGTGAACGTCACATCATCAGGCTGCGCCCCATCCACGATGAACGATGGCTGCAGGAATGGCGGCGCATATCCCTTCTCGTGAACCCGTACCTCGAGTCCCTCCTGCCCGTTTTCCTCTACCAGGTCATAGGTAAGGCTGTCGTAGCGCCCCACTCCGGTCAGCCTTGTCAACATCGAATCCATCTGGTTGGGATCCAGAGGCTTTCCAAGCACTGGCTGTAAGAATTGCTCGATGCTGGCCGCTGCCTCCGGATCTACTCCCGACACCTTCACGTATTGCGGCGCGCCCCTAACGCGCTGGATTCGGGCCCGTTTTCTGCGCACATACTCGGCCCAATCTTGGTCATCGAGGGCATATTTCAGCAGGATTTGCGACTTGGCCTCGGCCGCAGCGTATCCGATTTTGATCAACTTGTCCGTTTTGTCATAATCCCTGGTGGAAAACTCCTCTACGTTCGCGCGGACGACCAAGTCCGCTCCGGCCATTCCGCGCAATTCCGTCTCTGCGATCACCAATTCCACCGACCGGCCCAATACCTCAAATGCGGACTGAATCTCCTTCGCGCTGGTTTTCGATATTTGCAGGTGCACAGCGATAATCACCTCTGCACCCATCTGCTTCACGACGTCGGTCGGTAGGTTGTCCACTAGGCCGCCGTCCACAAACACTTGGTCGCCGCGGTGCACTGGCGCAAAAACACCGGGAATCGATATCGTCGATCGCAACGCGTCAGACAGGGAGCCACTATCGAAAACGTACGCTTTTCCTGAAACCAATTCGGTGGCGACACATCGGAAGGGAATCGGAAGTTGATTGAATGAGTTTACTGAACCATAGGCCAGAGTTTCCCGATCGATCAGCAAGTTGATCTGCTGCCCGGTGTTCAATCCGGGCGGGAGATTAAATCCATTTTTCAGTCCGAACACCAATGCGTTCGGCACCTGCCGGGCATCTTCCTTTCGTCGGAACGATAGGTCTTCATACGGCGTCCCGCCTCCCAGCAGCAAAGGCCAGTTCGCCGTCTTTACGATCTCTTCCAATTCATCGGCGGATTTGCCGGTGGCATACAAACCGCCCACCAAACCACCTATGCTGGTGCCGGCAAGATAATCGATCGGGATGTGATGTTGTTCAAACCATTTCAGAACGCCAATATGTGCTTCTCCAAGCGCGCCGCCGCCCTCGAGCGCTACGCCGATGTGTAACGGGGAAGTAGACACCGGAGCCAGCGGCTGCCTTGATTGTTCTTGTGCCGACACGGCGTACGGCATCGCGCAGAAAAGTATGGCACCGCAAACGTGTAACATAATTCGCATAGGCAGACCTCAGCACTTTTTTAGGCCGGGCGACGGCTGGAAAATCTCAATCAGTGTCTATCACTCTGATGGCGACGGGCAATCATCTTGGGCCGAATGGCTTTATCGATTTTGCATCTAAATATTCGCTTCTTCCTCCGGATGTTTCTGCCGGTGCGCCACCCCTACACCGACAAGCACCAATATCCCACCTGCGACCTGTGCCGCCGACAAAGTTTCGTGCAACAACAACGCAGCAAGGACTGCAGTCAGCGGCCCCTGGGTCAGCAAGCTGACTGAAGTAACCGTCGCAGGAAGATGGCCAAGCGCATAGGTCAGAGCCAAATATCCGGCCAGTTGCGAGATGAGTCCCAATCCAATCAGTGCTCCCCATGTCCGAGCATTCGGCACCCGAAACGAATTTCTCAGTGCGAGATTGATTACCAACAGCGCTACAGTCGTTGAGATCATTGCTAGCCGCAGAAATTGAAGGGTACCCGTTGTGGTGCGTACCTGTTCGGTTGCCAGCAGATACATGGCAAAAAAAGCGGCAGCTCCGACGGCCATCGCGTCTCCCCATCCAAATTGCGTGTGCCGCAATAGATCGGAGCGCAGAATCACGAGCGAGCCACAGACAGCCATCACCAACCCGATCCAAAACGACGCTCGCGGGGGCCGCCGGAAAACGAGCCATGTCAACAACCCAACAAATATAGGCGAGTTGTTGCCGAGCAGCGTTGCATTCGCTGCTGTCGTCTGCAGAATCGAAGAGTTGAACAGCGCTAGGTCCCCGGCAAAAAAGATTCCTCCGAGTGCGATAATTCCTAGAGACCGGCGGCTAGGCGGCTTTGCTTTCTTGCCAATCAAAAATGTAGGAACAAGAAGGACAGCCGGGATGAGCATCCGGTAAAAGGCCGAGACTGACCCGGGGATATCGGTCCACCGCACAAAGATTGCCGACCACCCGATGCACAAGATCGCCGCGATCAGCGCCAGGTAGGCAAGCGGAGTTCTATTCGCTGGCATCATCGGACTTTGGGGTGCTGCATGGCTGTTGTCGTCCAATAAATCCACAACGTCGTGCAGATGCCTGGGCATAGGCGATAGGGAACGAACGTGACCGCAAGGAGCAGGCACCCATTTGCAAAATGCAGCCACGCATCCCGGTTTCTTTTTCTTCTTTTTGGTTCTCCACTCCCAAGGACACTCCTCACTGGGTTAGAAGAGTACCAGCGAAGCGCTGGAAATCGAAGTTGGCCCAAGCTTGCTGAAAATATGTAAGGATGCCAAAGGTCACGCTATACTACGCAACAAGCATCTCAGTTGCGAGGATGAGAATGGGCAAACGGAAAAGTGACAAGGAACTGGGCATGAATCGCGAAATTACCCGCCGCGATTTCCTGAATGGGGTTGCCCTAGGCGCGGGAGCTAGCCTGCTCGGTGGCGCCCTCTCCTCGGAAAAATTGCTTGCCGCGGCGATTCTCGACGAATCGGCGCCGGAAAAATCGCCCGACTATTATCCTCCCGCAAGAATGGGCATGCGCGGCAATCACGATGGCTCCTTCACCTTCGCTCATAAATTGCGTGATGGCGATAATCCTCTTTCCTTCGGCGACGACATCGATACCCATGAATCCTACGACCTTGTTGTAGTCGGCGGTGGAATCAGTGGATTGGCCGCGGCGTATTTCTTTCGCCACAAAGCCGGGAATTCCGCGCGGATTTTGATCCTCGACAATCACGATGATTTCGGCGGCCACGCCAAGCGCAATGAATTTCAGGCCGCTGGCCGCCTGACTCTCAGCTATGGCGGAACGCAGTCCATTGAAAGCCCGGGAAATTACAGCAAGGAAGCCAAAGCACTCATCAAACAGATCGGCGTCGACACCCAGAAATTTTACAAAGCCTATGACCAAAGGCTCTATGCACATTTGGGGACCGCCGCTTTTTTCGATAAGGCCACATTCGGCGAAGATCGACTGGTCACCGGAATGAATTCTATCGGGTGGCCTGAATTCCTGGCGAAGGCTCCGCTTTCCGATCTCTCGCGAAAAGACATCGCCCGCGTTTACACGGAACGAGTGGACTATCTCCATGGGATGTCACGCGAGGAGAAAATTGCCAAGTTGAAAACCCTCAGCTACTCCGATTATCTAACGCAATATTGTAAGCTCACCACTGAAGCGTTGCCTTTTTTCCAGACATTCACGCACGACCTTTTTTGCGTGGGTATTGAAGCCGTCCCTGCCTACGCGTGTTACCGAGAGGGTGACGATTATGGTTCATTTACCTATGCGGGTTTTGACGGTCTAGACCTTCCCGAGCGCGAGAAAGAAGAACCCTACATTTTCCATTTTCCCGACGGGAACGCTTCGGTGGCCCGCTTGCTCATCCGCTATCTGATTCCCAGTGCGATGCCCGGATCCACCATGGAAGATGTCGTTACCAGCAAAGCGGACTACGCGCAGTTGGATCGCGCGGAAAATCCCATCCGCGTACGCCTGAACAGCACGGTCGTCAATGTACAGCATTCCAGGCCTCCGTCCGTCTCCGAGAAAACTGTACAAATCGCCTACATGCGCGGCGGAAAAATGCAGAGGGTCACCGGTAAAAAATGCGTTCTGGCTTGCTACAATGTGATGATTCCCTATCTCTGCCCGGAGCTCCCCGAGGCACAAAAGGAAGCGCTTTCCTATCTGGTGAAAGCTCCCCTGGTTTACACCCACGTCGCAATCAACAACTGGACGTCCTTTTCAAAGCTCGGCATCCGGCAAATTGTCGCTCCAGCCAGTTATCACACCTACACCGCGCTGGATTTTCCCGTCAGTCTCGGCAAATATCAATTTCCCAGCAAGCCCGAAAAGCCCGCCGTGCTTTTTATGTTGCGCACTCCGTGTAAACCGGGATTACCGGTGCGAGATCAGAATCGCGCAGGCCGCGCAGAATTAATGCAAACTCCTTATGCAAAATTCGAGCGCAACATTCGGGAGCAGCTAGCAGCAATGCTCGGCGGAGCTGGTTTTGATCCCGCACGGGATATTGCCGGCATCACCGTCAATCGCTGGGCTCATGGCTACGCTTACACGCCCTTTGAACTCAATTTGCCGGACTGGAAAGACGGCCACCAACCGTGGGTCATTGGCCGCCAGCCATTTGGAAATATCACGATTGCGAATTCCGATGCAGGGGCCAGCGCCTATACCGACACTGCCATCGATCAGGCCTTTCGCGCGGTGAACGAGGTTTTCAGCGCTCCCCAAGGATGACCTAGATCATTCCTTCTGCACAGAGCAGAGCAAAATTAACTGGCATGGGGAGCGCTCTTTGCAGCCAGTGCCGGGCTTTGGGATTTAGAGACGACCGACTTTGCGCGATATCGGAACAAAAACTCGTTTCTGGGGACGCGCAACTGAAACAGTAAATCGCTCGACAGCAAAAGAATGTGCAGCAAGCGCGACCGATCCAGATTCGTCAGATCTTCGCAGCGCAAACTTACCAACAAAGCGCGATTCGAGCATTCTTCCACCATGGCTTGCGCGCGCCTCATTCCCGCTCGCACGAAAAGTCTTCCTTGGATCTGCGGTTCTAGATAATCCAGCCATTCATAGCAGCGCACAATAAAGTGTTTCAGGCACAGCAACTTCTGGCCCAGCGCAATGAGGGCCGAGAATTCGCAGGAATCCGCACTGCAGGGCTGCCGGTCATCGAGCAGATGGGGTTTCTCCCTCCCCGTGGGGAGCGCTCTGCTGCCCGCCATCGCTTCCTGTACCGGATTCATCATCCTTCCTTGCCCCGATACTTAGCTACACAGTTGCCGGCTGATCGGTCGAAGAACATGTAGAAAAGTGCGCCACGTGATTTTCCGAGCGCAGCCAGTGCTCCGCGTAGGGAAGGAGAATCGTTCTGAGCTGCTGAGCATTTTCGGCACAGTGCCGTCTGTGCCCATTGCCCTTCCAGAGAGTGACGATGGTGACGCGTCTTGCTTCCTGATCTGACACCATGACCATGCACCCGGCAAACCCCGACTTCGATCGGAAGGCTTCGCGTATCGCGAGAGGAACAAGGGACTGAAGTTTGTAGGTTTGCCCCGGCGCAGAGACGAATTGCACACTATGTGCGGAGACGTCGAACGGTTGGCACTCTGCCTGAATCGCTCTCGTGAGATTGCTTTCAGGGTTAGCGTATGCATGGACGTCCCGGTGGGCAACTGGACTTTGGCCTTGCTCTGGCTCGGAAGTGCAGTCCTGCGAATTGGTTGAAATCCAGGGCACCAGTGGCTTCGGGAGCACGCGGGAAACCTGTTTCGTTGCGGGAGCGATGATCGTTACTTGGGTGGCCATGAGTCCTCTCTCTTGCCTGTCCCCGTTGAAAAGGGGAAGGGCGCATCCTCGCATGGTCAGGGTGAGCCAAGATGCGCCCGAGGGTACGTGGAGATGGTGACTATTCTCCACGGAGCAGGGCTTCCTAGATTCAGGGGGCCCTATTGCCAAGTAGTGTCCCTCACCCCCAAATCGTTTCATTTTGTGAATGCCTAGTATCGCCCGCCGGCCGATTCAGCTGGAGCATCGCCCACGGTCGGTGCCATTTCGGCCGGAAAGTCGCACCCAGAGCTCGGCCGTCGCAACCTGGTACTAAAACGGATCTCTTGCGCCAAGTTCAACAACGGCAGGGTCCAGCAGGACTATGCCGTCGGTCGGGAATCCACAGGCCTCGGAGTCCGGAGACAACTCCTAAGAGATTATTGCGGCATCCAGCCGGTGGTGACGATTTTGTAGCCGGCTTTCTTGGCAGTTTTGATGTTGTCTTCGTAGGCGTCAGAGGCGGCGGGTGCATCGGGAAAGCTGTAGCAGGTGGGAGTGTCAAGTGTCTTCAGGTTGTAATTGGCTTGGGTGTCCTTCTGGAATTTTGCGCGATGTTCGTCGGCGCGGGAAGGCGAATAGCGGAACCAGGCGCTGTAATACAAGGCCTGTCCGGAGCGCGCGTTGCACCACATCAGGTTGCGGCTGTCGGTGACTTGCGCGCCTCCCAAACGTCGGGGTGAGGAACTGGCGGTTCCTGCCCGAACGGCGGGAGAAATGACCAGGAGAATAGACAGTAGGGTGTTCAACATTTGCGAACTCCTTGAGATCCGAGGTTTACGGGAGCATATAACAGCTCGTGACCGTCAATTGTGGGGAAATACCGGAGGCCCCTACAGATCAGTGGGTGCTAGATGCCGTAGTTGGCTTTGCGGAGGCCGTCTTTGTATGCTTCGCGAGCTTCGGTGGCTTTGCCGTGGGCGTCGTGTTCTATGAAGTGGGCCGCGTCCCAATGCTCCATGGCCACCATCGAGTGGTCAGCAGTGGCGAGGGCTTCTTCAGCCCGGATGGCGTCAACCCATTCGTCTGTGGCTCTTTTGTAGGCGAGGCGTAACTGATCGAGGTCGGGATTAGTCATGAGGAGTGCAGGGTAATGCGAGCGAGCGTAATGGTCAATTGGAGGAGATGGAAATTAACCGAAAATTGATAATTGGATGGCAAAAGGAAGCGAAGAAAGATCCTCTACTGCGGTTTATGCGAAACCCCACCTCCACTGTTCGGGCCGACTGTTTGACTAGGTTTAGACCGAGCGGCTGCAGCACCTGGTGAGAGAGGCTAAGGGGCGAATTGGTAGCTGACAAACGCTAATTGCTTGCTATCCGGGGACCAGGACGGAACATTGATGGTCCCTTGGCCGCCGAGAAGAGTGGTGAGGATGGTGATTTTGCCGTCGGGGAGCGACATTAGGCGCAATAGCACATCTTTGTTTTCAGGATGACCGGTGACCGATTGCTCGTAGGTGAGGATGATCATCCATTTCCCATCGGGCGAGATATGCGGGAACCAGTTGTTGTAGGCGTCGTTGGTGATTCGCTCTTGGCCGCTACCACTGGGCTGCATTCGCCAGATCTGCATTTGGCCGCTGCGATCGGAGTTGAAGTAGATGAACTTGCCATCGGGAGCATATTCGGGACCGTCGTCCAAACCTCTGGCGGTCGTGAGCCGAGTCTCCTCGCCGCCGTCGATCAAGATGGAATAGATGTCAAAGTTTCCGTCGCGTTCGCCTACAAAGGCGAGGGTCTTGCCGTCGGGCGACCAGCCATGCCAATACGACGGGGCATTCTTGGTGATCCGGCGCGGCAATCCTCCGGCGATCGGAAGGATATAGATGCGGGAGCGATGATCTTCCTGAGACTGATCGCTGATGACCAGCGAGCTGCCGTCGGGAGAAATGCCGTGGTCGTTGTTGCAGCGGATAGCGAATCCCGTATCAATTTGTTCGGGAGTGCCGCCGGTTGCGGGAATTTTTTGGATGAGACCATCGCGATTGAAGATGAGATACTTGCTGTCGCGCGACCAATTGGGAGCTTCAAAGTGTTCAGGCGCGATCCGGATGACGTGCCGCTCGCTCGAATCAATGTTGATCGTTTCGAGCGTGCTATAGAGCCGAGGATCAGAGACAGGCTCGGGGATGCCGATTTTCAGATTCGAGAAGATGGCTTGCTCAACGATGTCCTTTTCATGGGAGCACAGGCCGATGCCAACGTAAAACGATCCACTGATGAGGACTCGAATTGAGCCGCCGGAAAGTTGCGGCACGCTGTTGCCGTGCGCGAGATACATAGTGAAATAATCGCCTCGTTTTTCGAGTCGGAGTCGAGTCGGCGCGTTGTCGGCGGCTTCCATCTGTCGCGTAAGGTCGCCTGGAGCATCACGAGTTTGCAGAGAGGTGAGGCCGACGCCGTGGAGCGCGATATCGACGTAAGGGGAGTCGGGCGCCAGCGACTGGCGAATCATCAGGACAGCCTTACGATGCGGGTTCGTGCCCTTTCCGATGAAGGAAATGTCTGCGGAGATAGAAACATTGCCGGAAGCTTTTTTCCACACGAAGAAGAAGGCGTCTTTGGTGAGCCACATATTTTCGCCGCTGGCAGAAAGGGTATACGTGTGGGCTTGGGCATCGTAGTTGATCGAACCAGGATGAACAACTGCGCCGATATCTTGGCTCGCCTCAAATGGCGGGATGGACTGGGCGGGTGTTTGCGCTCGAATTGAACGGACAGAGAAGAAGGAAGTGAGCAGAAGAAATAGGCGCAGGTAGCAAGAGATACGTTGAGACATCGGGCGGGTCTCCTTGGATGGACCGCTGAGTATACTACGCGCAGATCGACTGAGTCCGGGGTAGGGAAATATCGCCGTTATTGCTGGTGATGGGAACTCGAGCGGCGAAGCTCGAGGATCAGGTAACCGACCACGATCACGTTGACGATGAGGAGAACAATTTTGAGCGGAGTGCTGTGGACGTAGATTTCCCGGATTTCAAGAGGGATAAAGGAGACAGTGATGATGACCGTGAAATATTCCGCCCAACGTTTTCGGAGCCATAGGCCAACTCCCTCGGTAAGGGCTATTGCGGCGTAAATGAACGTACCCACGCTCAGTTCCTTGAGGCGATGGTCGTCGACGTGAGAGAGACGCGCGAGTAGCCGGTGAATAAAATAATTTCCGGGGTCGATGCGGATCACATTCACCCAGTGGTAGGCGATCGCTTCGACGTCGCGGTGGAGAAGCTTCAGGACGCCGAAGGCCGCAGCAAGAAGCAGCAACCCCTCAAGTATTTTGTAAACGGCAATATAGAGCAAGCCGCTCGGCCGCGACCTAATGGGAGCCATCCCTCTAACTCTACACCAGATGAGCGAGGCAATCCCCATAGCGCAAATCGGACCAGTGACTCAATCGCATGATTGTGCAAGGGATGGGGTAGGGCTATACTGCCCCGCACTGGGTCAGGACACTCTCCGTGGAGCTGTTTACATTCGATAAGGCATATGTGGACCGGTTGCGGGATGGTGATCCGCAAACCGAGCAGCATTTTGTCGCTTACTTTCATCAAATCCTGGGGATCATGCTGCGAGCACGGATGCTGTCTCCAGAGCGAGTAGAGGACCTGCGGCAGGAGACATTCAGTCGGGTAATCGCCGTTTTGCGGCGAGATGGCGGGATCAAGCAGCCGGAACGCTTCGGGGCTTTTGTAAATTCGGTATGCAAAAACGTGTACTTTGAGAGCAATCGCGAGAATTTCCGGAGTCAGCCGTTGATGGATAGTCATCTCGAATCACCCGACAAGATTGTCGATCTGGAAACGTCGCTGATTACCGAGGAAACGAAAGAGCGGGTGAGGGAAATTCTCGGGGCGATGAGTCCCAAGGATCGTGACCTTTTGCGGGCGATTTTCCTCGAAGAAGGGGATAAGGATGAGGTCTGCCGGCGTTTTGGGGTCGATCGCGACTACCTCAGGGTCCGGTTGCACCGCGCAAAGGAAAGATTCAAAGAGGTTTACATGAAGGGGTGCGGCGCTGGTCCAACCGAGATTAGCAAGCGATCTCGATGAAACGATTGCCCGTCCTGAAGCACTATACCTAAGACAGGGGTTGTCGGATCACTCTAAGGTCAGGAGATATGGAACACGCTGAGGCAAAGAGTATGCACGCAGCAGAGATGTATGTTCTCGGAGAGTTGAGGGGAGATCTGCGCGAGCAGTTCGAGGAGCACTATTTCGATTGCCCCGAATGTGCGCTCGATGTGCGGGCGGCAGCCGCGTTTATTGGCGCGAGCAAGGAAATATTTCAGCAAGAGTTGGCTGCCATGCCAGTGATTCGGGAACGAAACAAGACGCGCGGCTGGCGTGGCTGGTTGAAGCCGCTGGTAGCCATACCAGCAATGGCTGCCTTAGTGATGACCATGGTTTATGAAGGGCGGAATCTGAAGCGGCATGTGAGCGATGCGCCTGTGGCAATCGAGCAGAATCTGGTGGCGAGCGCGGAATTTGCCCTGCGGGGCGGAGATCGAATCGAGAACGAAACTACGATCGTGCGGGTCCGAGAAGGTGAGGCGTATGGACTGCACTTTGATTTCACGCCATCAAAAACATTCGACACATATTGGGGCGAACTACAGGATCAGGGGGGGCGCGTCCTGATGCAGGTGGCGGTACCATCCGAGCGAATCAATAAGGAAGTGAAGTTTGTCGTGCCTGCAGGAAAGCTCCCTTCTGGAAATTATGTCTTGTGGATTTACGGCCAGGCGCCTGCGAAGGCGGCCGTAGCGAAGTATAGTTTCACCGTTGAACTTACTCCCTAATGTGGTAACGATCGGGCAACTAAAATCCAACATCGAGGTGTCCTCGTGAGTTTCGATCCCCCCCATTCCCTCAAATTTCATGCTGCTGGATCGGCGTTCAGCGCCAGTTTCAGGCGGCCTGTCACGCACGAAATTCCAACCCAGGCAGCAACCCACTTGCCGACAGTTGGAGGGCACGGATATGCACAAGTAAAGGATTATGAAGTGCCCCGATTGGTGAAGTTCACAAGTGCGGATTCGCATGTGTCGGGCAGTTTTGAGAATCCGAACACGGCGACCTCGGAGGTCACAACGTCAGTTGCCGGATTGAATATTTTGAACATGATCACTGCAGATCGGATCACGGCGCATCTGACCTCGGAGCACAAGATGAATCAGGAAGCGCATATTCAGGCACTTGGAAGCTTCTTTGAGAACTTGCGGATTGGCGGATACGAATTCAAGATCAAACTTCGGCATGAGATATTCATGCGGAACAAGACCCATGCGGAGTTAGTCAAAAACGTTGCATCGCCCGGGGAAAACGGCAAAATACCAGCTACAAAAGACGGGGTGAAGCTGTGCACGCTGGTCGAAGAGATCGAAACAAACTTTCCGGAACTGACGGCGGACGACAAGAAGAAGCACGTGGTGAACATTCCGCACTTCGGGACGATTACGTTCGCAGAAGTACTTTGCTGGCCAGGGACGAAGATATTGACAATGCTGCGATTCGATCTGGGTTGCCCGAATGTTGCCACCGGGCATGCCGCCGAAGCCGTGTTGAACGGGCCACAATATCCTCCACCACACTAGGGCGATTTACGGGCAGCGGACTGCTGCTGATCTTCAGTTTGCTCCTGGGTGGGTGTCAGCGGCCACCACTTAACGCGGTCTACGATCGCATCGAACAAAAAATACAACATGGCGAGTTAGATGGGGCGATCGCGGACATCGAGCGGGACAGCGCGCGGTTTGCAGCGAAAGGCGAGGATTGGGCTTGGAGCTTCCGCGTTTTAAGAGCGCACGTCTATATCCACAATGCCGAGTATAAAAAAACACTCGCTGTGCTGGCCGATCCCCTTCCTGCTTCACTCCTGTTTTCCGAACTTGCGGTCAGAAAAAGTACATACGAAGGCTACGCCCATCGATACGCGCAACAGTACGATGACGCCGAAAAGAGCTTCGCCGCGGCATCCTCGCTTGCCGAACAATACCATCCAGAAATGCTGGCGGAAGTACTGAATAGCTATGCTGCTCTCCAGTCTGACGAAAAAAAATACCCGGAGTCAGAGGCTACGTCGCATCGAGCGCTTTTGCTTTCACGGCAATACCGAAATAATCAGCAGGAACTCCTGGCGCTGGGGTCACTGGGGGCGACCGACATTTTGATGGAGCGATTTGATGAAGCGGTGGAGTGGAATCAGGCCGGATTGAAATTAGCCAACTCGATGCATAGCCCGACAGCCGAAGTGATCATTGGGAACATGGGAGCAGGCTATTTTGGACTGGGTGACTTCGAGAATGCCATTCCGTTGTTTAAGGAAGCGGCCGAAGATGCTAGGAGCAGAAAATTGTATGACTTAGAAGCGCACTGGTTGACCGACCTCGCCGAATGCTATTATGCCGAGCACCAATACGCTCAGGCAGAGCAAATTTTGACGCAAGCACTGCAAGTTTCGCGGCAGCTCGACGAGAAGACCGCGCTGACCGAATGCCTGAATGACCTGGCCGCGGTGGCACTTGAGACCGGGCGGCTAGACACAGCCGAACAATACAACCAGGAAGAGGTGGAGATCGAGCGGGCTGGGCTAGACCGATCCGCGATCCATACTTCACAACTAATTCGGGCGAGGATCTCGGCGGGGAAACGGGACTACCGTGACGCCGAGGCCTTGTTGCGCGGAATACTTTTATCACCGAGTGCAACGATGCCGCTCAAATGGGAAGCCCAGGCGCGACTGGCAAAAACGCTCGACGACCAGGGGAAACCGGCACTGGCGGAAACCCAGTACCAGGAGGCCATCCGCAAGATCGAATCCGCACGGGCGGACCGAGCCCGGGAGGAACTGCAGTTCAGCTTTCTAACCAGCAGCATCGAATTCTACGAAGACTACGTGGATTTTCTGGTGGCCCACGGGAGGGTGGAGGATGCACTGCAAGTGGCCGAATTGAGCCGGGCACGAACCTTGATGGAGGGACTGACATCCCGGGAAGCGGCCAGTCATTTGAGCGCTGTCGGCTTGCGTCCGCAGCAGGTGGCGCAGAAGATAAAGCAGGCGCTGCTGTTTTATTGGATAGGGCGCAATAAGTCGCACTTGTGGGTCATTACCCCACAGAGGACAAGTTATTTTGCGCTGGCGAAGGCCGAAGAGATTGTTCCAGTGGTGAAATCATACCGGAGGGCCATGCGGACTTTGCATGACGCGGAGGATGCTGCCGCCACGGATGGCAGACAGTTGTACACGTTGCTGGTGGCGCCAGCAAGCAAAGCGTTGGAGAAAGAGACGCGAATCACGGTGCTCCCTGATCCAAGTCTGTCCTCGCTAAATTTCGAGACATTGATAGTGCCGCGAGAAAGGGCGCATTTCTGGATTGAAGATGTGACGCTGAGGACGGCAAGTTCGCTGGCGCTGCTGGCGAAAGGTTCCACTCACCGGATGGTGAGGGAGAAGACCTTGTTGTTGGTGGGGAATACTGAACCGCTCGAGGCATTTCCCGCTCTGGCGAAGGCTCAGGAAGAGATGCAGAGGGTGGAACACTATTTTCCAGAGGCGGATCGATCGGTGCTCGAAGGAAAGCAAGCAACACCGCAGGCATTTTTGCACAGTGATCCAGGACGATTCACGTATTTGCATTTTGTAACCCATGGAACCGCAAGCGTAACGCGGCCGCTCGACTCGGCGGTGATCCTGAGCCGTGATGGGGATTCCTACAAGTTATATGCGCGCGACATTATCCATCAGCCGCTCTCGGCGGAGTTGGTAACGATTTCGGCCTGTGAAGGGGCGAACGGGCGGGCATACTCGGGAGAAGGATTGGTGGGGTTGTCGTGGGCCTTCCTGCGGGCAGGCGCGCACAACGTGGTGGGTGCGTTGTGGGAAGTGAATGATTCGGCGGCTCCGCAAATTATGGACACATTCTATGGAGAGATGAGTCGCGGGAAAGATGCGGCGACGGCTTTGCGGACGGCAAAATTGGGGTTGCTGGAGAATAAGGACCCGGAGATTGTATTTCGGAAGCCGTATTACTGGGCCGCGTTTCAGTTGTATGCGGGGTCGTAGGGTGGATGAGCCGGCATTGGAACGTTATTTGGTCGATAGACGAGCGGTGTCTCGTTCAGAGTGATTGGGGACACTCGGTAGCTGGTATGACCTTCCAGTCGACAGAGCGTTTATCGCCGCGCGCGGGTTGGCGGCCGGGGTGCTGGTGACGCGTTTAGTTACATTGCAGGAAAAGTGTGCGTTTTGCTCGCAAGCTAGGAGGTGCATGATTTGCAAGGTTTGATGCAGGCGATAACGCGAACGGCGGAGAGATTGGGATGGGTAAGTGTGATACCGATTGCCGCAGTGCTCATTGCGATCAGCATTATAGGGGCGTCGGGAGGATACTCTTCCTCGGTGGAGCGGTTACCGTTTGTGGCGGGGCTGGACAGATTTTTGCCAGAATCGGTTGGCAGATTACATCGACGATAGGGAACGCCGAACGTGTCGCTGATTGCGCAGCGGGAATACATTTTGTTTTTCTCCGGAACAACCGTAAGAGGAGCATACGATGTGCTGGTCAGCATGGGGATCATCACGTATTTCATTCCGTATTTGTATTTGTTTGCGGCAATGTTTTGTTTGCAGAAGGAGAAGAATGGACCAGAAGTGATCAAGGATCGCAGGTCGCGCTTTCTCTAGCTGAATAATGAAACAGAGGATTGTCATAGTACTGAAATGTCATAGCAGGTTTTTCTTAAAATCGTATGAATCTATCCAAAACTGTTAATTCTGACAGTTGCGGCAGTTATGATTTTCGTTCAATATCGTGTTCTCAGATTACGGATGAGTTGCCTGGTAGGGCGTATTCGTAGTTTGTTTGCTAGAAGCCGGGATTCAAATGAGTCCACTTTCGAGCAATCCTGCGCAGTACTCGATCGTTTCGTTACTTGGTAGCGGGGCGTAGGATTACCAGATTTTCTTGGGCGGAGAATTTCTGGGCTGCGCAGGATTGCTTGGCAGTGGAAGAGAAAAGTTACTAGTTTTTGGAATATTCCGGATTGGGTCAGTTAGTCATCTCCCCGTTCCTAGAAAATCCACCAAATAAACCGAAATCCACCTTGATCGCTGGGCGATCGGAGCCGGGGAGGCTTCGATTCGACGGACAGTTTTTGTCCTGGCGGTTCTGATGGATCCTGCGGTCCACAAAGACTGTCACTCCCCGGCCGGGAACACCCTGTGTCTTACGCGCCGGAGTCCTAGACCACAGCGAGTAAGATACGACGAGGGGCTAGGCGTCGGATTCCGGTTCTTGGGTAACGATGTGGACGTCGACGGCGGGAGACTCGCGGAGGAAGCGATGAACCGCGGAAAGATAAAGATACTTGCGCCAGTCGCGAACGGCTGCGCGGCCGAAAATGACCTGGGTTATGTGTTTGCCGCGGACGAACTCAGCGATGGTGTCGGCAACACTGCGGCCTTTTAATTTAATGACAGCCGCGCCAAGATTTTCGGCAAAGCGCATATTGGCTTCGAGAACTTTGGAATTCTTCTCGTGGAGAGGCAGTTCGCGATCGACGTGGACAACGTAAAGCTCGGCGTCCATCTTGCGAGCCATGCGCGCGGCGCGCGCGATCAAGTATTGGCCAGTGGGATTTCCAGAAATACAGACGGCGATGCGCTCACGAACTCCCCAGTTTTCGCGAATCTCCTTTGCACCCATGTAGGATTCAAGGCTGCGGTCGACTTGCTCGGCGACTTGGCGTAAGGCCAGTTCCCGAAGAGCGATGAGATTCCCGCGCCGGAAGAAACTGCGCAAAGACTGCTCGACTTTTTCGTGGCCATAAACGTCGCCACGCTTCATGCGATTCATCAAGGCTTCGGGCGTGAGGTCGACCATGACGGTTTCCGAAGCCGAGAGCGGCACCCAGTCGGGGACAGTTTCACGGACCGTAACACCAGTGATCGCCCGGACGGTGGGAGCGATACTTTCGATGTGCTGAATGTTCAGAGTGGAGATGACGTCGATTTTTGCGGCGAGCAGTTCCTGAACATCTTCGTAGCGCTTGCGATGCTTGCTGCCGGGAATGTTTGTGTGAGCCAACTCGTCGACGAGAACAACTTCGGGGCGGCGCGCGAGAATCGCGTCGACGTCCATTTCCTCAAACATGGTGCCCTTGTAATCGATCTGCTTGCGGGGAACTGGGGGCAATTGATTGGCCAGTTCGATGATACCTTTGCGGCCATGGGTTTCGACGATGCCGACGACAACATCCTCACCGCGGTTGGCACGGCGAATGGCTTCGCTCAACATGCTGTATGTCTTACCGACACCGGGTGCATAGCCTAGAAACAGTTTGAATGTGCCGCGCTGTTTTGCGGAAGGTGAAGCGACCTCGAGCCATTCTTCAGGTTTCTTCGGCAAGAGTGGTTATCTCTCCTTCAGGAAAAGGCGCTAGGTTACAATACTCCCATGGCGCGCTTCCTGGCAGGGCGCGGATTCGGTTTTCTGGTTGCCGCGGTGCTTCTGCTTTCGATTACCTTGGGATACAGCAGAATTCTGCAAGTCAACCAAACCACCGTCGCGCTCTCTTTTCTACTGGCAATTTTAGCAGTTTCAGCGGTTTGGGGAATGGTGGTGTCGGTATTCATGTCCATCGCCGCCGTGCTGCTGTTTAACTACTATTATCTGCCACCGGTGGGAACATTCACGATTGCCGACCCACAGAATTGGGTGGCGCTCGTTGCGTTTTTGTTTACCTCGATTGTGGGCAGCCAGCTTTCCGCAAGAATCCGCAAAGAAGCGGACGCGGCAAACAGCCGACGGCGAGAAGTGGAACGGCTCTACAACTTCAGTCAAAAGCTACTGGGCGAGGGAAACGTGATTCAATTGATGAATACGATTCCGAATCATCTGGTGGAGTGCTTCGAAGCGGGAGCCGCGGAACTGTTTATGCCGCAGAAGGAAAAGTTCTACCGTTCTGGTTATGGCGCTGCGCAGATTGACGAAGAGATGATGAAGAAGACCTATACTCGGGATGAGATCACCTCGGACCCGCAGCAGGCGCTGCATTTCGTTCCGGTTCGATTGGGAGTGAAGCCGATTGCAAGCTTGGGAATTTCCGGGGCGCGATTGAACCGGCAGACTCTGGACGCGGTGAGTTCGCTGGTGGCGATTGCAATCGAGCGGGCGAGAGCGATTGAGCAATTGGGTGAAACGGAAGCGGAGCGACAGGGCGAGCGGCTGAAGTCTGCCCTGCTGGATTCGATTGCCCACGATTTTCGAACGCCACTAACGGCGATTAAGGCTTCGGTGACGGATCTACTGGCTGGAGCACCGCAGCAGTCGCCGCAACAGACCGAGCTGCTCACGATCATCAATGAGGAGTGTGACCGGTTGAATCATCTCGTGGAGGAAGCGGCGGAAATGGCGCGGCTCGAAGCGGGTGAGATTGAACTGCATTTTGTGGCGATCGAACCTGCGAAGCTCATTGATGCGGCGATCCAGCACCAAAGGAAGGCTCTCGGTGAGCGTCAGATGATTTTAAACGTCGAGCCGAATCTGCCGGTCGTCAGAGGCGATATGGCTCGCGCGACCGATATTCTGGTGCAATTGATCGACAACGCGCATTTGTATTCGCCGAAAGAGCAGCCGATTACGATCTCGGCGGAGCTGACAGGCGATTTTGTGACCTTCAGCGTGGCCGACCGCGGCCCGGGGATCGATCCCTTCGAACAGGGATTGGTATTCGATAAGTTTTATCGAGGGCGGGATCAGCGCTATCAGGTACGGGGAACGGGAATGGGATTGCCGATAGCCAAAGCGATTGTCAGTGCACACGGAGGATCGATTACCGTGACGAGCCAGCTTGGGCACGGATCGGTATTTTCGTTCACGCTGCCGGTGATTATCTCGCGAGGCGAAGCGCGATGAATTCAGCGAACATTTTAGTGGTCGACGACGAACCGCAAATCCGACGGGTGCTGCGCACTACCTTATCGTTTCGCGGTTACGTGATTACCGAGGCGGCTACAGGCGAAGAGGCTGTAGAGCTATCCCGAAAACTGAAGCCGGATTTGATCCTGCTGGATGTGAACCTGCCGGGAATCAGCGGAATCGATACCTGCCGGGAAATTCGCCGGTCGAGCGAGACGCCGATCATTATGTTGACCGTGCGAAATGCGGAACGCGATAAGGTTGTGGCGCTTGATGCCGGGGCGGACGACTATGTCACGAAACCGTTTGGGATTGAGGAATTGCTGGCCCGTGTGCGGGCCGCGTTGCGACGGCATTCGACCGCGGAATCTGTCCCTCCGATTCAATCGAAAGAGTTGTCGGTGGATTTTGACTTGAGGCGAGTGACGGTTGCAGGGGAGGAAGTACATCTAGCACCTAAAGAATTTGAAGTGTTGCGGGAATTGATCGCAAGTCAGGGCAAGCCGGTCTCGCACCGGAAGCTGCTGCAATCGGTTTGGGGACCGGAGTATGGGGAAGAGACGGAAAATCTGCGAGTGGTCATTAATCAGTTGAGGAAGAAGATTGAGAAGGACCATTCGCAGCCAAAATATATTTTAACAGAGCCTTGGGTAGGGTATCGATTTCAGCCGCCCAAGGTAAGAAAGTAAGCAGTCAACAGGCGATCGTTAAAACGAGGAAAGGACCTAGCGCACTGGGCCGAGAGCTGGCGCAGATGTCGGGAAAGGAAAACGACCGACCGATCGCAAGGGCCAGCAGGCCCAATTCCAAAAGCAGAAAACCAAAGAGCAAAGTCAGCCTGGACTCGGCAGTTAACGCGTTGGGTATTTGGCCTCGAGGTCGAGGTTCAGTTGGAGGGTGTTGATGCGGGCCTCGCCCAAAAGGCCGAATTGACGCTTCTCTAGATGCGCAAGGACGAGCGCCTTTAGCTGATCGGGGCTGATGCCACGGGCTTTGGCGATGCGCGGAATTTGGAATGCCGCGGAGGCCGGAGAAATGTGCGGGTCCAGGCCAGAGCCAGAGGAAGTGACGAGATCGGCGGGAATCGGTTCGCCCGGATTCTCCTGCTCGAGCTTGGTGACGTCGGCGTGGACGCGGTCGATCAGTTGTTTGTTGGTGGGACCGAGGTTGGAGCCGGTGGACGCGGTGGCGTCGTAGCCTGCGCCAGCGCTCGATGGACGGGAATGGAAATACTTGGCGGAGGTAAAGGGCTGGCCAATCAAGTCTGAACCGGCGATGGTCCCATCTTTGGAAATGATGAGGCTGCCGTTGGCTTGGCGGGGAAAGGCCAAGTGACTGAGACCCGTGACGCCTAGAGGGTAGAGCAAGCCGAATAGGATTGTTGTGAGGATGGTGAAGCGAAACGCGATGTTGAGATGTTCTCTCATAAGTCCCCTACGCTAGGTGCATCCAACCGACGATTACGTCGATTAGCTTAATTCCGAGAAAAGGCGCCATCACGCCACCGAGGCCGTAAATGAAGAGATTTCTACGAAGCAGTGCAGCCGCGCCCAGTGGGCGGTAGCGCACGCCACGAAGCGCCAGAGGAATGAGCGCAATGATGATGAGCGCGTTGAAAATAACCGCAGAAAGAATTGCCGATTCCGGAGTGCGGAGTTTCATAATGTTGAGCGCACCGAGAAGCGGGAACGTACCTGCAAACATTGCGGGAAGAATGGCGAAATACTTGGCGACGTCGTTGGCGACAGAAAACGTGGTGAGTGCACCTCGGGTAATGAGCAATTGTTTACCGATCTCAACAATTTCGATGAGCTTGGTAGGATTGGAATCGAGGTCCACCATGTTGCCCGCTTCCTTCGCAGCTTGCGTACCGGTGTTCATGGCCACGCCGACGTCAGCTTGCGCGAGCGCGGGAGCATCGTTGGTGCCATCCCCCGTCATGGCGACCAGTTTGCCTTTGGCTTGCTCGTTGCGGATGAGCGCCATTTTATCTTCAGGCTTGGCTTCGGCAAGGAAATCGTCAACGCCGGCCTGGCGCGCGATTGCTGCCGCGGTCAGTGGATTGTCGCCGGTGATCATCATGGTGCGGATGCCCATGGAGCGAAGATGCTCGAAGCGTTCGCGGATGCCCCCTTTGACGATGTCGGTTAGCTCGATGGCTCCAAGAATGCGAAAACTTTGCGCGACAAGAAGCGGAGTACCACCGGAATTAGAAATGCGTTCCACAATTTCCTGAGTTTCGGGAGGTACGACCTGGCCCATTTCCGCGACGTAACGTGAAATCGCTTGTGGGGCGCCCTTGCGAATTTCTTTGCCGTCCATGTCGACGCCAGACATGCGGGTTTGCGCAGAGAACGGAATGAAAACGGGATTGTGAGGCGCGAGTTCTCTCCCACGCAAGCCATATTTTTCTTTGGCAAGCACTACGATGGACCGGCCTTCGGGAGTTTCATCAGCAAAGGAAGCGAGTTGAGCGGCACTAGCGAGTTCGGCGTCGGTGACGCTGGGGCAGGGATGAAACGCGGTAGCTTCGCGATTGCCGAGCGTGATCGTGCCGGTTTTGTCCAGAAGCAGGACGTCCACGTCCCCGGCGGCTTCGACAGCACGGCCGGACATCGCAATTACGTTCCGCTGAATGAGGCGATCCATGCCGGCGATGCCAATCGCAGAGAGCAAACCGCCGATGGTTGTGGGAATCAGGCAGACCAGCAGGGAAATGAGGGCGAAGATGCTCTGCGTTGCCCCGGAATAAATGGCGAATGGCTGCAGGGTAACAACGGCGAGCAGGAAAATAATGGTCAGGCCGGCGAGCAAGATGTTGAGGGCAATCTCGTTGGGAGTTTTTTGTCGCGACGCGCCTTCGACCAGGCTGATCATGCGATCGAGAAAGGTTTCGCCGGGGTTCGAAGTAATCCGAACTTTAATCTCGTCGGAGAGAACTCTTGTGCCCCCGGTCACGGCGGAACGGTCTCCGCCGGATTCCCGAATGACGGGAGCAGATTCGCCGGTAATCGCTGATTCGTCGACAGAGGCAATGCCCTCGATGACTTCGCCATCACCGGGAACGAATTCGCAAGCCGTAACGAGAACAATATCACCCGTGCGGAGTTTGGAACTGGCGATGATTTCTGTCGTGCCGTCCGCACGAAACCTTCGGGCATCCGTTTCAGCTCGGGCTTTGCGTAGAGTCTCTGCTTGCGCTTTGCCACGGCCTTCGGCCATTGCTTCGGCGAAGTTGGCGAAGAGAACGGTGAACCAGAGCCATAGAGTGATTTGCAGGCCGAACCAGAAGCCGCCTGTATGGCGCAGGAAATTGATGATCAGGACGATCAGAGTAATTAGGGCCCCCACTTCGACGACGAACATGACGGGGTTCTTGATGATGAGGCGAGGATCGAGTTTCCAGAACGAGTCGATGATCGCGTTGCGCAATATTTTGCGATCGGTCATGGCGGTTGTTTTTGCCTGAGTATTGGTGGTCATCGATTCCTCAGAATGCTTTTCCAGCATTCATCAGCAGCTGTTCAAGAATAGGGCCGAGGCTCAGAGCAGGTAAGAAAGTCAATGCGCCGACAATCGCGATCACGGAAACCAGCAGAACCGTGAAGAGCGGGCCGGTAACCGGGAAGGTGCCGAGAGACTCGGGAACGTGCTTTTTAGCCGCGAGGCTGCCCGCAATGGCAAGAACGGGGATCACGGTGAAGAAGCGGCCGAGCAGCATGGCGAGGGCGGTTGTCACGTTGTACCAGAGAGCGTTTCCATTTATGCCAGCGAAAGCGGATCCGTTGTTGCCCACAGAAGAGGTGTAGGCGTAGAGAATTTGCGACAGGCCATGAGGGCCGGGATTGGAGATCCCGGCAAGGCCGGTTTTGCTGACGATAGCAATGGCCGTGAAAATGAGAATCGTTAGGGAGGAAACAAGAACCGAGAGGACGGCCATCTTGATGTCGAAGGCTTCAATTTTCTTGCCGAGGTATTCAGGCGTGCGTCCAACCATCAGGCCTGCGATAAAGACGGCGAGAATCACGAAGACCAGTACTCCGTAGAGGCCGGATCCGACGCCGCCAAAAACAATTTCGCCCAGCATGATGTTGATCAGCGGAACCATCCCGCCAAGGGGAGTAAGCGAATCGTGGGCATTGTTCACGGCGCCGCAACTGGCGTCGGTGGTAACGGTAGTGAAAAGCGCGGAATCGACAATACCAAAGCGGACTTCCTTACCCTCCATGTTACCGCCCGGCTGTAAATCCGTGGTTTTCGTTTCGATCCCGGCGAGCTGGGGATTGCCCCGCGCTTCGGCCCAATAGGTCACCAGGACCCCGGCCAAGAACAGAAATGCCATCGCGCTAAATACCGCCCAACCGTGGCGCGGAGAGCCGGTCATCCGTCCGAGTGTGTAGGTGAGGCCTGCGGGAATGGCGAAGATCATCAGCATTTCAAGGAAATTGCTGAACGGAGTGGGATTCTCGAAAGGATGAGCGCTGTTGGCGTTGAAAAAACCACCGCCATTGGTGCCAAGCATCTTGATGACTTCCTGAGAAGCGACAGGACCCTCAGCGATTACTTGTGTGGTGACGATTTCTTTCTTGGTACTACCGTCGGCAGCAGTTTTGTCGGTCGACTGCGGTTCAAGGAGGTTGGCATTGGTATAAGGATGCAAGTTCTGCACCACTCCTTGTGAAACCAAGACGAGTGCCAGGACTAGACACAGGGGAAGCAAAACCCAAAGGAAGGCGCGAGTACAGTCCACCCAGAAATTGCCGATGGTCTTCGATTCGCGACGAGCGACGCCGCGGATCAGGGCGATGGCCAGTGCGATGCCGACTGCCGCGGAAGCGAAGTTGTGATACGCGAGGCCAGCCATCTGGGTGAGATAGCTCATCGTGCTTTCCGGCGTGTACACCTGCCAATTGGTATTGGTGGTAAAGGAGACCGCGGTGTTCCAGGCGAGGTCGCTCGGCACATTCGGTAGATTTTGCGGGTTCCAAGGAAGCCAGTGCTGGATCCGCTCAACGAGATAGAGCAAGAGCAGAGAAACGCCACTGAAGGTAAGCATGGCGACGCCATATTCCGTCCAGCCCATCTCTTTTTCTTCCTGGATGCCAGAGACGCGATAGATCAGCCTCTCGATTGGGCGGAGAATCGGATCGAGCCAGGTGAACTTACGTTCAAACACCCGCGAAAGATACACGCCAATTGGCTTGGTGACCAGAACAACGCACGCGAAAAACAGCAGGATTTGGAACCACCCATTACCGGTCATCTAGAATTTCTCCGGTTTGAGGAGCGCGTAGAATAGGTAGCCGCAGAGAAGGAGAGCAATGAGGATTAGTAGAATATTTCCGAGCATGGTTAGGACCTGGATCTATTTGAGCCTTTCGCAGCCCTTGAGGTAGACAATGCCGAGGGCGAAAAAGGCCAGAGTCATCGCTAGAAAGAGAATGTCGCTCATCTGAAGCTCCCCGACCAACAGCTAGGGTATGAAAAGTGGGCTAAGGAAGAGGTGAGCGGCATGTTAAAGAAACATAAGCGAGTTAAGGTGCGCAAGGAACTGAATTTATTGCGCTTGAAGGATGGAATTATTGAATGCGACCTTTCGGAGCGGTGCGCTTGTTGCCGCTCGAGAGATATGCCAAACTCGCGTGAAGATGGAACTGACCACGTCGTCTGCTCCCGAGGTAGCTCTAGCGGTTCCTCCGCATCCACGATTTGAATGGTTTTTGCTTCATGCTGGGTTTGCACTGATCGGGGTCATCACCGCGGGCCTCGGACCGCTGATTCCGGTCTACACGAAGATCTGGAGGATCACCGATGCCCAGGCTGGCTTCTTTTTTCCAGCGCAATATTTTGCAAGCTTACTAGGAGTGATTGCCACTGGCTGGCTCTTACCGAGGTTTGGTTTCTCAAAGGTACTAGGTGGGGGATTTCTTTTTCTAACACTCGGAATGACGTTTCTCGGCGTGAGCCCATGGTTTTTGACCGCTGGCTGCGTGGGTCTGGCGGGGTATGGGTATGGCCTAACCAATCCGACGACGAACCTGCGCGGGACGCAACTTCCGTCAAAAAATGTTGCGGCTGCGGTCAGTTTACTAAACTTCTCCTGGGGAGTGGGGGCAGTGGCTTGCCCGTTTTTGGTGGCGGCGCTGGTTCCGAGGATTGGGGTGCGCGGATTTGGAATGTGCGTCGCGGCACTGACGATGGCTTTGTGCGTGACGCATTTTGTGCGCAAGGTGCCGACCGGCGCGGTAACCGTCGAGCGGCCCAAACATTCACTGGCGGATTGGAAGGAAAAACTGCATATCGGTCAAGCAGTGCCACTGGTATTGCTGTTTTTTCTGTATGTCGGAGTGGAAGCATCGTTCGGAGGATGGGCGGCAGCCCTCGAAAAACGTTTGCCGGGTAGTGTGCAATCTTCGGCGCTGGCGATTGCTCCTTCCGTTTTCTATGGATTTTTATTGTTCGGACGAGGGTTGTCGACATTGTTTTTGCGCAGGTGGTCGACGCTGGTGATTGCGATTGCCGGAATCTTAGTGACGACCAGTGGCGGGATCGCAGTTGCGCTGACAAACAGCAAGCCAATCCTGATGGTTGCAGTAGCGATGGCGGGATTTGGATGCGCTTCGCTGTTTCCCGTCTACGTGACGTGGTTGGCGCAGCTTTTTCGCGGGGATTCCGACTGGATTGGGGCGCTGTACTTTAGCGCTGGGGCGCTCGGCGGAGCAGTACTGCCGCAATCGGTTGGAATTATCGCAACGCAATCACATTCGTTGCGGATAGGAATATTGGTGCCGCTGCTGGCGAGCATTGCTATGTTCTTTTTGACGCTGAAGGCGCGGCCACACGCGCGTTGACTGTCTGTGTCTTACGTGCGATGGTGTTTGACGCTAGTCCGCGGCCAAGAGCAGACTCCTTTCACTTCCGGGCAGAGAGAGACATTTGGGCGGTAGACGCCCGGGAAGCGTCAACATTCCCTCGCAAAAACAAGGCGTGCTCAAGGAAGCGCCCAACTGCCTCACGCCCTTCCATCCAGACTGGCGTTTTCACTGCTCCAGTTTGAACCGGTCGAGGGGCTAAGCGAAAACGGAAACCACCTCTGGATTGTAGAGTGGATTCTTGGCGTGGCCATGCTTGCAGGCTTGCAGGCTCACTCCTTGCGTTCGAGGATGGGCCATCGTACGATTTCTGTTTGGAATGGGAAGTGGAAATTGTGCTGTGAATGCCTGACTGTAAATGGCAACCCTAATCAAGATTCGCGGAAGTAGTGAGTAGTGAGGAGACAGACTGAATGAAATCTGTGGTCGTGGTGGGCGCGCAATGGGGCGATGAGGGCAAAGGGAAAGTTGTCGATTATCTGGCGGGCTCGTTTGATTACACCGTGCGAGTGGCCGGCGGACACAATGCCGGACACACTGTAATTATTGGTAAAGATCGCTATGTATTGCAGTTGATTCCGTGCGGGATTTTGCGGCCCAAGCAACATGCCATTATCGGTTCGGGCGTAGTGGTGGATCCTTCGGCGTTGGTTGGAGAGATTGAGACGTTGGCGAAGGCGGGAGTCGACGTGGCCGGGAGGTTGCATGTGAGCAATCGCGCCCACCTGATTTTTCCGTATCATCGCGAACTAGATAAAGCGGCAGAATCAGCGCGTGGGGAAAACAAGATTGGAACGACTTCGCGCGGGATCGGTCCGGCCTACGAAGATAAGATGGCGCGGCGAGGGCTGCGCGTGGCGGATTTGTTGACTCCGGATTTGTTTCGCGAGAAAGCCGCGCGCGTGGTAGCTGAAAAGAATCGGATCGCGCAGTGGGCGTATGGCGCGAAAGTAGATTTCACGCATGAAGTGGAAGATACCTTGCGGCTAGGCGAGAAGATCAAAGGATTCATCTGCGATACGGCGGTGTTGACCAATCGCGCGCTCGATCGAGGCAAATCGGTGTTATTCGAAGGTGCGCAGGGAACGATGCTGGACATCGATCACGGAACTTACCCATTTGTTACCTCGTCGAGTGCGACTTCCGGTGGAGCGGCAACCGGCGCTGGGGTACCTCCCACAAAGATTCGGCACGTACTGGGAATTTCCAAGGCGTATACAACCCGCGTGGGCGGCGGACCGTTTCCGACCGAGATGCCCGACCTCGAAGCGCAAGAGGTCCGTGAGCGAGGGAAGGAATTTGGAGCAGTGACGGGGCGGCCCCGGCGTTGCGGTTGGCTGGATCTGGCAGAATTGCAGTATGCCAAGATGATCAATGGAATCGACTCGCTGGCGATCACCAAGCTCGACGTGTTTGACACCCAGCGGGAATTTAAAGTGGGCGTCGGATATACATTTAAAGGTACGCCGGTGAATGAAATGCCAGCCTCAGCCGAAGAGTACGAGCGGGTCACCCCCGTCTATAAAACGATGCCAGGTTGGTGCGAGACGACCTATGGCGTGCAGGATGCCGGGAAACTGCCGAGGGCTGCGATCGATTATCTGCGGTTTATCTCAGAATTTCTTCAGGTGGAGATTGGGATGATCTCCACGGGGCCGGAGCGGGACGCGACAATTGTGCAGCCAGGAACATTGCTGGCGCGATGGATTTAGATTCGAGTTCCAGCCAGTTCATTCAAGCGACATCGTTTCTATTCGACCGAGCTCAACTAGCCTGAGGAGTTGGAGTTGTGATCGAAGACCTATAGAAACGCCGAAATGGATTAAGCTAAGAGGACGGGATTGTCCAGCGTTGCCCGCCTTGAGGCTATTATGCTGCGATTTGAAGATGCTCGTCAGAGAGTGATTGACGAGGCTGGGCGAAATAGATCCGCGAAAGCGATTCAGTCCCTTCCAGTTCATGATTCCCTTGGATATGTGCTTGCGGAAGAAGTGCGTGCGGATAGAGAGTATCCGCCATTCGATCGTTCGACCAGGGACGGTTATGCAGTGCGGGCAAACGATGCGGGGCCGGCGAAAACGTTGCGATGCGTGGGAGAGATTAGGGCGGGCGATTCGGTGAAAGATGCGCTTGCTGCGGGCACTTGTGTGCAAATTATGACCGGTGCGGCGGTGCCTGGGGGCGCAGATGCGGTGGTGATGATTGAGTTTACTGGCCGGGAAGGGGAGATGGTCACCTTTCAAAAGGAGACGAAGCCCGGCCAAAATATTGTGCCGAAGGGGAGTGAGGCGCACAGAGGCGGGCTGGCTCTGGCATTGGGACAGCGATTAGGATTTGCGGAACTGGCAATTGCTGCCCAGGTTGGTGCGACGCGGCTGTCCTGCTACAAGAAACCCCGTGTAGCGATTCTCTCTACCGGCGATGAAATTGTTCCTATCAACGAAATTCCCGGGCCTTTTCATATTCGAAATAGCAATAGCGTTTCACTTGGCGCGCAGGTCCGGTTGGCCGGCGGCGAGCCGGTGCTGCTCGGAACTGCGGGGGATCGCGTGGACGAGTTAAGCAGGAAAATTGAGCTCGGGCTGCGCGAGGACATGCTGATTCTTTCTGGCGGCGTATCGATGGGCAAATACGACTTGGTGGAAGGGGTGCTGAAATCGCTAGGCGCGGAATTCTTTTTTGATGCAGTGGCCGTGAGGCCGGGGAAGCCGACGGTGGTCGGGCGAGTTCGCGAAAGGCTGGTGTTCGGGTTGCCGGGAAACCCTGTCTCAACAATGGTGACATTTCAATTGTTCGCGATTCCGGCGATCGATGTGCTGAGTGGGGCCAAGGCCCGGCCGCTGGGCCTGTTGGAAGCTTCAGCTAGTGAAGCGCTCAAGGAAAGCACTGGACAAACACATTTTTTGCCTGGGCGGATTGAATGGGTAAGCGGCAGGCCGCAGGTCAAGGCCTTGCGGTGGCAGGGCTCTGGCGATATCGGAACACTAAGTAAGGCAAATTGTTTCGTGGTGGTGCCCTTTGACCGTCAAGACATCGCGGTGGGGGAGATTGTTTCGGTTTTGCCAAGATGGGACGTACTGTAGGAAAAGGCCAGGAGAGAATGTAGGGAGGAGATCAAGAAAAGGATCGCTAGAGAGTACACCGAGGTCCACAGGGAAGAGGAAGTTCCGGGCATCCAAGAGGAACTGTGCCACGGTTTGAGGAGCAGAGTGAGGAGATTATCGCATTACGGGAAGAGCGGGGAAGTGACAATGGTGGACGTGTCGGCGAAAAGCGTGACTACGCGTACGGCAGTGGCACGCGCGTTTGTGCGGATGGCGCCGAAACTGTTGCGCGCCGTAAAGGGCCTGAAAAATCCCAAGGGAAATCCCCTGGAAGTAGCACGGATCGCGGGAATCGCTGCTGCCAAGCGCACGGCGGAGTGGATACCTCTTTGTCATCCACTCCCACTCACGCACATTGATGTGACCCCGCGGCTGTGCAAAGATGGGGTGGAAATACGATCCACAGTGACGGCGAGAGCGCAAACCGGGGTGGAGATGGAAGCGCTGGTGGCCGCCTCTTGTGCCGCCCTGACGATCTACGACATGTGCAAAGCGCTGGATAAATCGATCGAGATTACCGACGTGTATCTCCTGAGGAAGACCGGGGGAAAGAGCGGAGACTATTTCCGCGCGAGTAAGAAAAAATTGAGAAGAGGGAAGCGATGAGCGCGGCGGCGGGAAAATCCGTGAAGCTGCTGCTGGCGGATGATAATCCGTTGGTGCGCGACCTCGTGAGCAAGGGACTGGAACCATTTTGCGAAGTGATGATCGCAAAGGACGGCGCAGACGCGCTGCTGCGCGTTATAGATGAACTGCCTGACGTTGTCCTCTGCGATTTCAAGATGCCTGGGCTCGATGGGCGGCAATTGTTTGAGAAACTCCGCGGCAGGGAAGCTACCCGGCACATTCCGTTTCTGTTTATGGCTAGCCGTGCGGACATTGAGGAGCGGTTGCGGCCGCTCGTCGATGGAGTGGAAGACTTCATTGCGAAGCCATTTCTCCTGAAGGATCTGGTGCGTTCGGCGAAAAAGGTTGTCGATCGACTGCATTTGGAAAAATTGCAGAAGCGCGCGTCGCGCCCAGGCGTGATTCAAGGGCGGCTAGAAGAGATGAGCATGATTGACCTGCTGCAGTCTCTAGAAATGGGGCAGAAGTCGTGCCGGTTGGTGGTGCAAAAGGGCGGCGAGCAAGCGGAGCTCTACTTCGCCAGTGGTCAATGCCGCGATGCTAAGACGGGAACGATCGAGGGCGATGACGCAGTGTTCAAGATTCTGCTGTGGACAGAGGGCGAGTTTGAGATTGATTTCAATGCGGCAAATGTTTCGACGCGTACGACCACTACGCGAAATACCACAGGATTGCTGATGGAAGCGATGCGATTGATGGACGAATCCAACCGCGATACCGTGGGTACGGGCTGACCATTTCATGCGCGTTTCCATTCTGACGATCAGTGACTCTGTGACGCGGGGCGAGCGGGAAGATATTTCCGGACCCGCACTGGTGAAACGTTGTCGCGAATTGGGATGGGAAGTGAATTCGGCCCTGCGCTGTTCCGATGATCCAGCAAACATTCGAACACTGTTGCGGGAATTGGCGGATTCGCGACGCGTGGATTTAATTCTTACCGCCGGCGGAACGGGTCTGGGGCCTCGCGACAACACACCTGAGGCGACAACGGATGTTGCCGAGCGAACTGTTCCGGGGTTGGCGGAAGAGATGAGGCGCAAAGGCGCGGAGAAAACCCCGACGGCGATTCTTTCACGGGGGGTTGCGGTGGTGCGACACCATTCGATTATTCTGAACTTGCCGGGAAGTCCGAAAGGCGCCGTGGAATCACTCGATAGTGTGGCGGAGATATTGCCGCATGCGGTACAGGTGCTCAACGGGGCCCATCACGGGTAGAGGCGTTAGTTGAGCGTAGTCCCTGAAACATAGTCAAGAGAGTGACCGCGACACCAGAACTACGTTCGAAGAAAACCCGCACCGTCAAAGAGGCAGCCTGCGGCACCTCAGAGGAACTAACCGAAGAGCTGAACCCCAGCGGGAGGCCCAGGCTGAAGCCCGCGGGATTCGGAGGTTGACGCTTTCGAGTTGGTCCGTAACAATGCTCCTCATGCCTAACAAACTTTCTGAAAAGAATCTTGCGGTGCTCGGGGCAGGAAAACTGGGCGGAATATTGCTGCGCGCTTACCTCACGCAGGGTCTGTTCACGCCGAAGCGGGTGATGGCCACGGTACGCCACGAAGAGAAGGCGGGGAAGCTAACGAAGGATCTTGGCGTAAAAGTGACGACCGATAATTGCCGGGCGGTGAAGGATGCAGACATTGTTCTGCTAGCTGTAAAGCCGCAGGTGGTTGGAGACGTTTTGAAAGAGATTGCGCGGCACATCGCGCATGACGCCCTGATCATTTCTGTGGCGGCGTCCGTGCCGACAACGTATATCGAACAACGGATCGGTGAGAAGGTGGCGGTGGTTCGCGCGATGCCGAATACCTGCTCGGTCGTGGGATGTGGCATGACGGGAATTTGCCGCGGCGGGCACGCTTCACCGGAGCATCTGGAAATGGCGAAGAGCATGTTCGAGGCCGTGGGCCGGACAGTGGTGGTGGACGAAAAGAACATGGATGCGGTGACCGGCCTTTCCGCCAGCGGGCCCGCGTTTGCCTACATTATTTTGGAATCGCTCGCCGAAGCAGGAGTGAAAGTCGGATTGCCGCGCGATGTCTCCACGTTGCTGGCGGCCCAAACGATGAAAGGTGCAGCCAGCGTCGTACTAGAGACGGGCGATCATCCGGCGCTGCTAAAGGATTCCGTGACAACGCCCGCAGGCTGCACGATTGACGGGATAATGGAACTGGAAGAAGGAAAGCTGCGCGTGACGCTGATCAAGGCGGTCGTGAAGGCTACCCAACGCGCCGGGGAACTACTCTTTGATAAGTAATCTCCAGCCCCTAAGCTAACGCAACACAGTTTAATAACTCTTTACAAATGAATGACATAGTGGCAGCGTTCTACTAGTGAGCTTCAGCTTGTATAACGGAATAGCATGCTAGTTTAGGTTCTAAGCTACAACTAGCTCCGAGGGAAGCTGACGGAAAAAGACAACTCCGTGTCCGCGATGAAACCTGATGTAAGGGTCTGCGTGTCTTGAGAAGCCGCCTCGTTCACGAGGCGGACTATGTCACCGGAGGCAGGAGGAATAATGAGAGTCCTTGTTGCGATCGATGATTCAAAGTACGGGGAAGCAACCGTAGACAGCGTGGCTCATTTTTTCAAGCCCCAAGATACAGAGGCCAGAATCTTAACTGTACTGACCCCGGTCATCCTCACCTCTCCCCCACAGATGTCATCTGGATATGCTCCCGAACTCCAATTTCAGTCGAAAGAGGCCCACGCTCTGGTCGATAAATGTGCCGCGCGACTCCGCGCGAAAGGCTTTGACGCAGACGCTGTTGTGGAATCGGGCGACGTACGTGAATCGATCATTGACTCTGCTACCAGCTGGCATGCCGACCTCATCCTGCTTGGGTCGCACGGACGCAAGGGGATGACGCGCCTGCTTTTGGGGAGTGTCGCAGAATCGGTCGTCCGACACGCGAACTGTTCTGTTTTGGTTGTTCGCCCTCCTGCGGGCCAATAACCACGCAGTCTGTACGCACATTATCTCCGTCTTGGTCCTTACGCTTTATTCGTCAGCAATGAGGAATTCTATCGTCACTCTGACCCACAACAGAGGGCGGAGACTATCGTCACTGCGCACACTGTCCATCTAATCTGTTGAATCCATACTGAAAAAGGCCTCGGAACCCAGATGTCGCGATCGGCCTTCAACCTGCACCTTCTGCTACGGTAGAACGCGGTTCCACCGTGTAGGGTTTTTGATCAACCAGCCGCTCTTCGCTTCCAAAATCCAAAGCGTCGAACGCCGCCTCGAGCGTTGTGTCCAAGAAGCGACACCATTCCTGACCGCCCGAACAGCCGCAACAACTCTGTGGGCCGATTCGAAACTGGGCGGTGATGTAGGTCACTGCCGTCCGCTTCCCCCAAGTCGACCCTAGGTACTGAAGAATCGAACACCAACCATCGAAGTCTCGATCGGAGGAATACCCATGATCGCAAGAGATGTCATGAACCCGGGCGCGGTGTGCTGCCGTCCCGACACGAATGTTGCTGCGGCCGTCGAACTCATGTGGAAGCACAACTGCGGCATCCTGCCCGTCGTCGGAGCGAACGGCAAGCTTCAAGGTGTGGTCACCGACCGGGATATTTGTATCGCTATGGGTACCCGGAATCGACTCCCTGGAGAGATCACCATCGGGGAGATCGCCACAAAGAACGTCTTCACGTGTGGCCCGGACGATGAGATTCACCAAGCACTTCTGACGATCGCAGAACAAAAAGTCCGCCGACTGCCGGTTGTGGATGAGCGTGGTGTTCCCGTGGGTATTCTGTCCTTGGACGATGTTCTTACCCATGCCGACCAGAACAAATGGGAAGGCTGCTGCGAGCTTCCTTCCGAGGATGTCATTCGAGCTTTCAAGCGATTGCGCGGCTGGCAGCTGCCCTTGCCAAACATCAAAACTGTTTCGGCGCATGCTGCCTGATCGGGTATGCCGTAGTTCCTACGCAAGTCGAATGGGGAGCCGGTAATTCTGATTTGCTGTCGTTAACCTTTGTGGTGCTTGAAAAATTCTACTCGCGCAGACGCTTCTTTGCTTCTCCGAGTCTCCTGTACGGTCCTCCAAGATTCCGCCCCTTGCTGGAAACTACCTGGTAACCACCTTTCGCTTTCTTGATCATGGCGACTCCTTCTTCTTTCCGAACTCGTGCCAAAATAATTCATGCAATTTCCGAACCCTTTCATTCCCCTTTGCCGCGCACCGTCAACACCGGACTCAGCGCACCTACGACGATCTTGCGGCTTCAAGAATTCGTCGGCTGGCGAGCCGTAGCGAATCAATGTTTCCGACCAAAGTGCTTCTTCGGATGGAACGATTCGCTCGAGCCGATGCATGGCCTCGGCCACCGACAGTTCCTGCGCGATGACTCCCTCGCTTTCGCTGCGGCCCCGGGCCACGTGCAGCAAGATCAACCGCGCATCATTTTTTCTCCGCTAGAGAGATGGTATACGGCGCTGCAGCGAGCGACTCAGGAGTAAAATCTGTGGCAAAAAGGATTCCAGCAAATTGTCCGCCGCTTTCGCTTTTCTTGCCTGCGGATGGTCCGAGCGGTCATCACCGGCACAGGCGAACGACGAAAGATCTCTTCCGCGACGGATCCCAACAGCCACTTTGAGCCGCCTCGGAGGAATGTGAAAAGTCCGTCAAATACAAAATACTCACTCAGCCGCTCGGCATGCCGTTCCACCTCGACAATCCAATGTGATTTGCGACACAGCCGCTCCGGTAACAGTCTGCGATGCTGTTTAGGATTCTGAAACTCTCCTCCTCGCGAAAGGGCTCTACTCGGAACTCATAACATGAGAATTTTGATCGGAATGGATCCCTCTCCAGCCTCCAGCTACATCGTGGATGAGGCGGTGTCGCGTCCCTGGCCGGCCGAAAGTGAATTCTGCGTAGTCCATGTCGTCGATGAACACCAATTTGGACCATTTCCCAAGCTCGTCACGGACGCAAAGCGCCAAGGAGAGCGTCTGATCAACACTGCTTCCGACCGGCTGTCTCAGGCTGGTCAGAAATCCCAGGCCAAGATCATTCTCGGCAACCCGCGCAAACGTATTTCCGCTCTCGCAAAGCGCTGGAAAGCGGACCTCGTTATGGTCGGCGCGCATGGACAGGGCGTGATCGCCCGCTTTCTTCTCGGCAGCGTTGCGCAAGACACCCTCCGTTTCGCTCCCTGCTCGGTTGAAATTGTTCGTCCGAGCCCTTCCGGCAAACCCGCATCGTCTCACGCCATGAAAATACTCCTGGCAACCGACGGCTCCGAATTTTCCAGTGCGGCGGCCAAGTCCATAGCACAGCAGCCCTGGCCCTCTGGAAGCCAGATCCGAATTCTCAGCGTCGCGGAATTACCGGTGTTTCCATACCCAGCAGATGGCTCTTCCCTTTCGCCGGTGTATCCCGCGGGTTTGCTCCAAGAACTCGTCGACAGTGCCCGCAAACGCGCAAGCGAAGCGGTTGAAGCCGCTCGTGAAATATTGGTTGCGGCAGGACTCGAGCTCTTCGAAAACCAACCTAACCCCCTCGGCGATGCTCGTGCGCTCATTCTCGAGGTGGCCAAGGAATGGCAAGCAGATCTCATCGTTCTCGGTTCGCATGGCCGCCGCGGCTTGGATCGCCTAATCATGGGGAGCGTGTCGGAAAGTGTCGCCATTTACGCCCATTGCTCTGTGGAGATTGTTAGGTCTTAGTCAAACAGAAATTGCGTGAGCATACTCTATACCGTACGGCGCGGCGACCTGGCTTGGGAACATAGTTGGACTCGGCGAGTCGAGCTCAGTACGTCCCGCGCTGGCCAAGCTTACAGGAGGAACTAGATGCTTTCTCGAGCACAAATTGACTCACTCGATCGGCTTCCGGGAACGATACTGACTGTCTACATGAACACGCAGAAGGACGAGCCCGCGCGTCACTTGCCCGTTCCGCACTCCCTCACGTGGCTCCGCAATCAAGCGAAATCCATTGCCAATAGACTCACCTCTACGGAACGCGACCAATTTGAAGCGCAATGGAACCGCGTAGAGACATTTCTCGATGGTCGGCCCCCGCATGAAAAAGCTTTGGTGATCTTTGCAGGACCGAATACTTGGGAACTGGTTCCGTTGCCTGTTGGGGTCGAGAACGACTTGCGGTGGGGCCGACCAGCCAGCTCCCAATTGCTTCTCCTCGCAGACGAACACAAGCCGTACTGCGTCGTGGTTGTCGACAGAACAAAGGCACGCTTCCTTCGGTATCAATTTGCCGGTTTGCGAGAGATCGAGGAATACCTTTTCCCCCTCGACGATTCACAATGGAAGACCATCGACATGGGCCACGTGACTGGGCAACGTATCCACAAGACGCGGGGTTCACAAAGGGACAGCTACGATCACCGCGTCGAAGCCCAGTATGCAAGATTTTGCCGTGAGACAGCGCGTCGGGCAGCAAGCCTATGCCGCAGAGAAAAGCTCGAAGCCATCATTCTCGTCGGTGCCAGTCATCTGGTTGTACCGATCGCAGCGGGTATTCCGCCGCAGTTTCGGGAATCCCTCCTGCTGATTCGAGAAGACCTGGGCGGCATTCCCATCCAAGAGCTCAGCCCTCGCCTTGCCGCGCCGATTCGCGAATGGCAACAACAACGAGCGGAATCCCTGGTGTCTGACCTGCTTAGCGCAAGGCATGGCGTTTTCACGACCCCTGATGAAGTGATCGCCGAACTTCAAAAGGGCGCCATTAGCGAAATTGTCGTTGCAAGCGACTTCGCACCGAGTCTTTTCGAGTGTGACCGGTGCGGCTGGGCCGACCGCTCCACTGAGCAGTTCTGTCCGAAGTGTCGCACACGTCGTCGCATTGCGACCCTCAAGGAGGTACTGCCGCGATTGGCAAAAAATCACAAGACACGACTCTTTGTCGTAGATGGAGACCCGGCCGCAACACTGCGAAAGGCGGGCGGCATCGGCGGTTGGCGCCGCCTCACCGTCTCCGACCGCACGCTCGAGAATCGCGCCCTCAGCTACACCCGTTAGAGCGAAAAACACCTGAGTAGCTCGACGCCTTTCGCGGACTTTTTTCTACACCTCACCATCGCCAAAATTTGCAGTTACTACCGACGTTGCGCCCGTGGCGTCCCGGGAAAGCTCTTCTTTGATAAGTACGGGTTTAAGGATTCGGAAAACGAAAACACAGAAGCGCCGAGATTCGCCGAACGGGTGGGAAACCAAGAGGAGTCTTGGGATGCTGGTCACAGTTTAGAATTGTGCGTTTGTGGTAGGATGCACCCAGAGGTTGCCTGTGGCTGCCGCCTACATTCCGGTTCTGATTTTTGCGTTGCTGGTTCTGTCGTTTCCCGTGCTTGCGCTGATCGTCTTCAAGTTTATCCGGCCGGAATCTCGTGGTGGTCCGGCAAAATTTCAACCCTACGAATGTGGAATCCCTGCCGAATCAAAGGCCCGCGGACGGTATTCCGCGAGATTTTATATTGTGGCGATGTTGTTTGTGGTCTTTGACGTGGAGACCCTGTTCCTGTTTCCTTGGGCGATCTTATTTAGAGGATGGGTCGCGGCACATATGGCAGCATTTGCGATGGTCTCCATGTTTGTTTTTCTGGGAATACTGCTGATTGGATACGCCTGGCTGTATCAGAAGGGTGCGCTCGACTGGGCGTAAACTGCCAGAACTGGCCATCGGAAGAAGGGCCATTGCCGAGCAATGGCCCTTTTGCTTGGTCTGATTACTGCGCTGCGGGACCCGCCGCCGGCAGCGGATCGATCGTGAGCGACTTGGTTAGTTTAAAGTTAAGCCGGGTCTCCGGCTGGAGCGTTACGTTTTCCCCGCCCGTTGCGCCCGAGGCGGCCAACCCACCGCCTGCACCGACGCCAGCGCCAATGGCCGCACCTTTGCCGCCTCCCGCCAAACCACCAATTAATGCGCCGGCTGCCGCAGTACCACCTGTCATAATACCGGTGCGCTTGCCTTTGCCTTTAACCGTTTGGGCCCAGGTGCTCGAGGATATGGGATAGACCTTGCCATTCGCGTTGATGCTGGTCAGCATCAGCGCGAGATCCGCTTCGCCTTTGAAAGTGCCCTGTTTTTTCGATCGAGTAATAACACCGCTCACGGCCGATCCTTTGGGGATGGCTACTTGTCCATCGATCGAGATACTCGTGGCCAGGGTACCGTTAAATTGTTGGCCTGCGTCATCCACACGCGAATCAACCTTTTGTCCAAGGAAGATTGGCACGGAAGTTCCCGCCGGAATCACCACGGGCTGTGGTGGCGGCGGAGGAGGAGTTGGCTCAGGGGCTGCAGCATTCTGAGTCTGCATCGGAGCCTGGCCTGGCTGCCCGTTTTGCCCCGGCGGCTGAGAATTCGCTGTGGAGTTCGCATCGGGTGCCTGTGCCGGAGTTTGCTGCGGAGTAGCGCTTTGCATGTTATTCGGGGGCGCGGATTTTTCGCAGCCCGAGAGCAGCAGCGCCGCTATCGAAAGCGGAACGAGTACCTTCTTGGTGTTCATGGGATTCCTCTGATCTCCGAGTGTTGGGATTCCCCTGCCAGAAAAATCTGAGACCGGGGCGAGCTTGGGCGTAGGATTTGCTCTCGACCGGATACTATCATTTTGCGGGAATTTGGAATAGTTTCGCGGATTCTTTGAACGATCGAAGATTGGACGAACTACGTAAGCCCCGATACAATTTTGGCCATGATGCCTGAATCGCGCGTGGCCCCCCCAGCGACTGTTGGGGCAGCAACGCAACTAGCTCGGCAACTTTACGGTGTGCATGCCACTGCGCGGCTGCTTCCTGGCGAATTCGACGATAACTTTCATTTACAACTCGAAGATGGCCGCGAGTGCGTGCTGAAAATTATGCACCCGTTCCGCGAAGAATCATTCGTCGATATGCAATGCCGCGCGCTCACGCATCTTGCGGAAAAATCGCCGAAGCTTCTGCTGCCAAGCGTAGTACGAAACTTGCAGGGCGAGTCCTACAGCCAGGTCAGGTTAGAGGATGGGACAGACCGACTGGTTTGGCTATTGAATTTTTTGCCGGGCACGGTGCTGGCAGAGGCCAATCCGCGATCTGCGGAACTGCTCGAAAGCTTAGGGAAGTTGCTGGCTGAAATGGATCTGGCGCTCCTGGATTTTGCACATCCCGCGGCCGCGCGCGATCTGAAATGGGACATTACCCGGTCGCTGTGGGCCCGTGACTTTTTGTCTTCGGTACAAGACACGCATCGACGAAAACTGGTGGAAACGTTTTTGACGGCGTTTGAACAGGAAGTGCTCCCCCGTTTGGCCCGCTTGCGGCGAACTGTCATTTACGGCGATGCGAACGACTACAACGTGCTGGTAAGTGCGCCATGGCCGCAGCCGCGCCAGGTGATTGGGGTGATCGATTTTGGCGATATGCACGAAACGATCACTGTAGCTGAGGTTGCCATCGCTGCGGCGTACGCGTTGCTCGGTCAAGACGATCCGCTGAAGGCGGTTTCGGCAGTATTGGCGGGGTACAACAAGATTTTGCCTCTGACGGAAGAGGAGCTAACCGTACTTTTTTTCCTAATTGCGGCGAGGTTGGCCGTGAGTGTGGTCAACTCGGCAAACCGTCAAACACTTCTGCCAGAGGATGCCTATGTTACCGTGACGACGGCTCCCGCGTGGGAGGCTCTGGAACGGCTGGCGAAAATTCATCCGCGATTTGCGGAATATACGTTTCGCGCGGCTTGTGGAATTTCTGCGGTGCCGCAGGCGGCTAAAGTTGCCGGATGGCTAAAAAGAAACGCGGATGACGCCGCAAAACTAGTTCCACAGATCGTCGAGGATGCTGCCGTGCAGGTACTGGATCTAAGCGTTGGCGGCGCACTGCTCCCTGCAAATCCAGCGGAACTGACAGAACCCAATCTAACGAACAAACTGCAGCAATGGATGGCAACGACGAACGCGAATGCCGCGATTGGCAGGTACGACGAGGCGCGGCCGCTCTATCTATCACCATCGTTTGGCGAGAGTTCGAAGCCGACCGACGAGCGGCGCACGATTCATTTGGGTATCGATCTGTTTGTGGAGTCCGGCACGCCCATATCTGCTCCGTTTGACGGGACCGTGCATGCCTTTGCGAATAATAGAGCTGCACTGGATTACGGCCCCGTAGTGATCCTGCGCCATGCGCCCGATGCGGGGATTGAGTTTTTTACGCTGTATGGCCATTTGTCGGAAGCCTCGCTTCTCAGGCTCAGCCTTGGGCAAAAGATCGAAAAGAGATCTACATTTGCACAGGTCGGAAATGCCAGAGAAAACGGAGGTTGGACTCCACACCTGCACTTTCAAATTATTCTGGACCTGCTGGATTTGGGAACAGATTTTCCAGGCGTTGGGTTTGCCTCCGAGCGGGCCGTGTGGAAAGGCCTTTCCCCAGATCCCAATTTGATTCTGGGGGTTCCTGGTGATCGGTTCCCGGAAATGCCACCACCACTGGCTGAGACCCTCGCTCTACGGCGAACGCTACTGGGACAAAATCTGAGTATCTCCTATCGCCGGCCACTAAAAATTGTGAGAGGCTGGCGGCAATATCTCTATGACGATGCGGGGAGAGCGTATCTCGATGTGTACAATAATGTGCCACTCGTGGGCCACTCGCATCCGCGTGTGGTGCGTTCCGTTCAGGAACAGCTCGCAGTCCTCAACACGAATACACGTTATTTGCACGACAACGCGAATCGGTATGCGGAGCGTTTGATTGGTTTGCTGCCAGCTCCATTGCGAGTGTGCTATTTCCTAAACTCCGGAAGCGAAGCAAATGAATTAGCGCTGCGGTTGGCGGGCACACACACGGGCAGGGAACACGTTATCGTGCTCGAACACGCTTACCACGGTCACACCACAACCTTGATCGATATCAGTCCCTATAAGTTTGCTGGTCCGGGTGGCCGCGGGCAGAAACCGTGGGTACATGTGGCGCCGATTGCGGATGATTTTCGCGGGATGTACCGGCGGGGTGAAGCCGACTTGGGGAAAAAGTATGCGGCGCATGTTGGCGAAATCTGCGAGAAGCTGAAAGGAAGCGGAAGAGGACTTGCCGCATATATTGCAGAAACTTTGCCGAGCGTGGCAGGGCAGATTGTCTTTCCGCCAAACTATCTTGAGGAAGCCTACCAACACGTTCGCGCAGCGGGCGGGGTTTGCATTGCGGATGAGGTCCAGGTAGGTTTTGGGCGCCTGGGAACGCACTTCTGGGGATTTGAGACCCAGGGCGTTGTGCCAGATATCGTGGTCTTAGGCAAACCCATCGGGAATGCATTCCCGTTGGCAGCGGTGGTCACTACGGCGGAGATCGCCGAGTCGTTCAACAACGGGATGGAATTCTTCACTACGTTTGGCGGGAGTCCCGTGGCCTGTGCCGCGGGAATGGCGGTTCTCGCCGTGCTGCATGATGAAATGTTGCAGCAAAACGCGTTAAAGGTTGGGGGGCAATGGATAACCGAACTGAAAGCATTGCAGGGGAGCTTTCCGATTATCGGCGATGTTCGTGGTTCAGGCTTGTTTCTGGGTATTGATTTCGTCGATTCAGAGGAGACCCGAGCCGCGGCACCCGACCAGGCTTCTTATGTGGTCGAGCGATTGCGCGATCTGGGTATTTTAGCTGGCGTCGACGGACCGCATCACAACGTGATCAAACTTCGACCGCCGTTGATATTTTCTGAGGCCGACGTGAAACTGTTTAGTGTCGCCCTTACGTCTATCCTGGAAGAGGATGCTTCCCGGCCATCCCTCCAGCACTAGCTCGCGGAGAACCCAACGGGAATGAGTTCGAGGCTTTACCCAAAAACGAAGCCGAGATAACGTACTTGTTATAGCGCCAGTCGAATTGTCCTTGGTCAGGAGAGAGCAATGTTTTCCGCAAAGACTCCAAGGAGGATATTTCTCCTCGCACTTTCTCTCTTGGTGCTAAGTGCGCTGAGCGCATCGTGGTTGATGTACCGGTTGTATTACGTGGAAAACCAGGTTCGCCACGCCTACGATGTTTTGCTCACGATCGATGCGGTCACTTCGAGCCTCGCCAAAGCAGGCCGCTATCGCATGGTCTACCTCGAAAATGAAAAGGCAGCCTTCTTGGATGAATTTGAGGCCGCCCAAGCGGAAGAGCACACCCAGCTAGAAAAGCTTCATGCGTTAATTTCCGATAACACGAATCAAATCGCGGCCTGCGCCCGTCTGGAAGCGTCAGCGGAAGCACGCTTGGCGGTGTTGCAATCTTCGATTGAGGCTAAAAAGATCGGTAAATTCACGCCCCAGGAGCAGGCATCCAGCACGACAGAACTGGTGAAAGCATCTTTTGAGACCGCATCCATTGCCGATGAAATGAAAGACGTGGAAGAACAGCTATTAGAAAGGAGGGCGACCTCAACTTCGAAGCTGTTTTTAACCATGCTGGTGATTCTGTTGCTCGCATTCTCACTATCCATTTGGCTTCTCTTTACCTACTACAAGAGATTGAAAAGGGAGTTGCGGGAACGTTCGAACGCCGAGTCCAACGCACAACGCCTTAGCGTTCTGGTAATGACAATGCAGGACGAAGAGCGCCGGAAATTTTCGCGCGAACTCCACGACAGTCTGGGGCAAAATTTGACGGCAGCAAAGATATTGGTGGATCAGCTGATTCGGAAACTTCCGGGTGAGAAAGGATTGCAAGAGTTACAGACAATCGTCAGTGAGACCTTGACGGAAACGAGGACCATTTCGCACTTGTTGCATCCGCCACTACTGGACGAGATGGGATTTGCGACGGCCGCCCGCTGGTTCATTGAGGGATATGCAAAACGCACCGGCATTCAGGTGACGGTAGATATTCCGGAGGAGCCGCAGCGACTGCCGCGCGTGCTGGAACTGACCCTGTTTCGCGTGTTACAAGAGACCCTGACCAACATTCATCGCCACTCGCAGAGCAAGAGGGCGGAAGTTACCTACAAAGTGACCAACAACGATGTGACCCTGTGTGTTTGCGATTTTGGCGTGGGGATAGCGGCTGAGAAACTGGCCGCGTTTAATACCGATGGGTCAAGAGTAGGCATCGGCTTAGCGGGAATGAGAGAGAGAGTCCGGGAGCAAGGCGGCAGCCTGGACGTGAAATCCGGTCCCAATGGCACAACAATAGTCGCCAACTTCAATATCGCGAACGAGGCCCAGGACGAGAATTCGGAGGGGCTGCTGAAGAGCCCCTCGCAGTCGCTTGAAAGCGTGTAAATCGCGGAAGGGAACGCTGGCGGCTAGGCTGTGAGCGATTTTTGCAAGCGTTTGGTTGACTTCGCGAGTTGCTTCTTCAGTTGTTCAACATGTTTTGAGATGGTGATTAATTCTTCCCTGGCTTCCTTGGCGATCTGGTGAGCCTTGCGATCCGCTTTCCCCAGAGCCCTGCCGACTTTTTTTCCTACTTCCGTATACTTATCTTCTTTCTTTGCCATGCTGTCCTCCTCAGTTTTTTGAATTACATACGAAAACCGTCGCTCACCAAGCCTACTGAAAAGAAGTATTTGCCTTCACTGGCCTATGCTCTTCACGCTCTTTCTGTTTGGCTTGTATTTCCTTTGCAGATGGAGGGAAGCTTTTAAAGCCCTCGATGACTTGTTTATCGGCTTGTTTCCAAATCTTATCTGAGTTTGTGATCTTTTCCATAATGTACAGGCGCCAATCCAGGCTCTTTCGTTTAGGATCGATCAAGTCGATTTGCAAAGATCCCGTGCGGGTACTGATGGCAGTGACATTGCTGTACCAATAACCCCAGTAGTAATCAATGAACGGGCCGTACGGGCCCCAATTGGTGTCTGTGGCGGCGGCAAGATGCGTTTGGCTATTGGCCCAGTAGCGTACGACGAGATCTGGATTTTCCTCAGGCTGAACCTCGCGCAGCCCCTTTTTAACCAGTTCCCGGGCGACCGCGCGGTGGACTCGATTCTTGATGAGATCGGGATTGATCTGCATCGTGACCAGGCTATCCACGCCCCCGATATAGGCAAAAGTCTTAAACTTGGAGAACTCGACACCGGGGTCAAAATCGACGACTATCTTGGCCGCCGCGGGCACCGCAAAGAGCAACAGCGACAAGAGCGCGAGCCTAACGCACTTGGCTCTTTGTGTATACCATCCGAGCATTCTACCTCCACTTACCTAGGGAAATCGACCACAGCTGAGAGATGCGAGACCCGGCGCAGTTCTCTAGCCGTTAGTTTAGGTTATGGGCGGGGAATTGGCGAATGTTCTGAAGCGGAAATTGTAGCAACCCAGATGACGGGGATCTAAGTTTCGGCGTCAATTGGCTCGGCGCTGAAAAGCCGGGCCAATTCCGCATGTTCCATGACGACTGCCGGATCTCTCTGAATCGCTTCGAAATATTGTTTTTGGAAGCCGTCGCCAGTTTCCGATGGCAAGAACAGCTTACGCGCAAGGGAAATGGCCTCATGCGACTCCACGTCGTCAACCTCTTTTTCTCCAGCGAGCATTTCGTCGATGCGCACTACGAATTCAGAAATACTGTGGAGCCAGGCAAATTGGGGATCATCGACGACAAGGCGGAACAGTTCACCAACATTGACCTGTCCATAGACCTTTTCGTATTCGCGGCGCTCCATTTCGAGAAGGGTCTTGTGGAGATTCAGCAGCGTGATGCGAAGGGCGACGAGCTTCTGTCGCGCCGGAGTGTCGCGCGCGTCACCATGATTTGAATACGGGTCGATCGGATTAGCCACGGTTGTCTCCCTCATTCATTCTGCTTGAGACGCGCCTATTTTTCTACTTCCGCCGGGTAATCGATTTTGCGCACGGTCAATAGGTTCCTCACGCTCGTCACTCCTTGCACTTTACCAGCCTCTTTCGCGGTGAGCACAACATCTGGTTCCTTGTCTACTTTTCCGACCAGAGTGACTGCGCCGTTTTTGACAATGATGTGGATCGGAGGTACGGCCTGAATTGCGTAGACGGCCAGTTCGGTGTCTTCAAAGATGGCGCGGTAAACCTCGCGTCGAAGTTCGTCGTCGGTGGCAGAGTGAGGAAGTACTTCAATGTTGTTTACTACCCTGCCGACGCCTTCAAGACTCCTAACCGCGGCTTCGGCGTGAGCTTTCAGGGTAGGGCGCAGAACCTGGCCGGTCAGGGTAACCGTGTCGCCCGAAATGGAAAATTCAATGGTATCGAAGACCGAATAGTAAGGCAGTACCAGCAGTTGATGACGCAAAGCGCGCGTAAGCGGCTCAGAAATCTCGATGCGGCCCGGCTTTGGGCTGGCGGGAGATTGCGCGTGGACGAGCGCAATCGGAAGCACAACGCTCAAGAATAGGGACGTAAGAAGGCGCAAGGTATTCGCGCTCATCGGTCGATTCACCTGAAGAGCTAATGTATTGCCACGCACGAAGCGTACTGGTTCCAGCATTTCGCAGCCTGCGTGATAGCATACGACAGGGATCGCGCGGGTTAATCCGAAACTTGTGCTCGATTGTCCTGGAGGAAATCAAGAGGGTGCTGGCCATAGCTCATCGGGGTGCGTCCGGATATGCGCCGGAAAATACATTGGCTGCGTTTCGCCGCGCGGCGAGCCTGGGGGTCAGTTTCATTGAGACCGATCTGCAGTTGACACGCGACGCGCATTTCGTAGCGTTGCATGATGAAACGGTGAATCGTACCACCACCGGACAGGGCGCGGTGCAGCATCTGACCCTGGCCGAGGTTCGACGACTCGATGCCGGTTCATGGTTCGGCAGCGAATTTATGGGTGAGCGCGTGCCCACGCTGCTTGACATCTTGGATTTTGCGCGGAAGAACGATGTGGTCTTCTACCTGGAGCTAAAGCCAAGCGGATTCTGGGGCGGTGAACACGCCCTGATCAGTGCGCTGCGCGATTCGGGAGAAATCCAGCGCGCGGTCATCATTTCCTTCGATCCTGTCATTTTAGAAGGTCTGCGGAGGATAGAGCCTAC
>Ga0074045_10000234_pt1 | contig 53186 bp, 43 predicted proteins | sample BogForMeECP23OM2_FD_94442 | JGI IMG/M metagenome (GOLD analysis project Ga0074045, IMG submission 94442) | Bog forest soil microbial communities from Calvert Island, British Columbia, Canada - Bog Forest MetaG ECP23OM2 | ecosystem: Environmental > Terrestrial > Soil > Wetlands ... | reverse complement strand
CGGTTTTCGTGAGTGCAGGAATCGGGAAAATGGGGCTAAGGGAAGCTTGGAGCAGGATGCCCAACTGGTCCAGCAATGCCTCCAGGGCGATGGCTCGGCCTGGGAGGAACTTGTGCGTCGGCACACGCGGCGCATCTACAATATCTGCTACCGATTTGTAGGGAACCGCACGGAAGCCGAGGACCTGTCGCAAGAGGTTTTCCTTCGAGTGTATCGGACGTTGGTGAGTTACCGCTCGGCCCACGGAGGCTTCGCAACCTGGATGACCAGCGTGACGCGCAATTTGCTGATTGACCATTACCGGCGCACGAAGCGCGACCGCATAACGGATTCGCTGGACGACGCGATGCCGGTGGTGGAGAACAAGGAATCCTCGGCACGCCGGCCGGATCAGCAAGCGCTTCTGGGGGAGCTGAAAGGCCAGGTGCAAAGTGCGCTGACGCGGCTTTCGCCGGAGCTGCGCGAGGCGGTGATCTTGCGGGACCTGCAGCAACTGGAGTATGCAGAGATTCAGCGGGTGCTGGCGGTGCCCGAGGGCACGGTGAAGTCGCGGATCAACCGCGGAAGGATTGAGCTGGCGCGGATCCTGCAGCAGATGGGAGTACGGACGGCATGACGCATGACACCACCCATGGGTTTGCAGTCGAAGTAACGGTGGAGGCAACTCCACCGCCGGGGGCCAAGCTATGACCTGGACATGTGAACAGATTGAAGCGCGATTGAGCGACTATCTCGACGGGCTGCTGGCGGGCCCGGAGCGGACCGCGTTTGAAACGCACGTGGCGGCGTGCCCGGAGTGTGCGCCGCTGCTGGCGAGCGTGCGCGGGCTGGTAGGCGAAATGCATGCGATGGAAGAAGTGGAAGTGCCGCCCCGGCTGGTGTACGAGATCCTGGACAAGACACTGGGGCCGCGTGAAACCGTTTCCATGTGGCAGGCATTGCGCAATTTCCTGCGCGGATTGGCGTCGCCGAAGTTTGCCTATGGAGTGGCCAGCGTGTTTGCCTCGTGCATCGTTCTCGCGTACGCATCGGGAATCTCGCTGCTCAAGCCGAAGCTGGCGGATCTCCGTCCGGCGACGGTGTATCACAATGCGGACCGGCAGGTGCATATGGTGTATGCACGGAGCGTAAAGTATGTGAGCGACTTGCGCGTGGTGTACGAGATCCAGTCCCGCCTCCGCGAGGGACAAAACGACTTGCAGGCTACGCCGGATGAATCTTTGCCAAAGTCGAACCCGGAGAAAGAACCCGGGCGGACAGACGATCAGAAACCGGCGCAGCCGCGGCAGCAAAATCGCGCGGATGAACTGGCCCGCCGGATGGAACTGCTGGCGGCAGAGTGTCCCGTGCTGTTGGAGAGGAGCTTTCGATGAAATGTGCCGTGCATCCGGAAGTGGATGCTTCAGGCTATTGCCGGAATTGCGGCAAGCCGATGTGCGCGGTGTGCGTGCGGCCGGTGCATGAGGTTCTGTATTGCGAGGAGTGCCTGGCGCACGTGATGGGGGTGCCGGCACCGCAAGCTGCGGAATCGGTTGGGGCCCAAGCAGCGCCTGATGCTCAGGGAACAGTCCCACCGCCACCCGCTGTGGCGAGGCCCGGGTCGGTGAGTCCCGTGCTGGCATTCATACTCGGCTTTATTCCGGGTCTCGGGGCCATCTACAACGGCGAGTACAACAAAGCGATTGTTCACATCGTCGTCTTCGGCGCCTTGATTCTTGGCGTCAGCGGAGGCTTTGGCGAGGGAGCGGACGGCTTCTGGGTTTTCGGGCTGGTCGCGTTCATTTTCTACATGGCCATCGATTCCTTGCGTACTGCGAAGATGCGCCAAACGGGAGTGACTCCGAAGGATCCTATCGAGACGTGGAGCGCGCAGCAGCCCATGGGCCCGATCATTCTGATCGGCGTGGGAGTCCTGCTCCTGCTGCGGAACTTTGGATTCTTTGAGCGCTTCCGGATTGGTGAGATCTTTTGGCCGCTGGTACTGATTGGAGTAGGTTTCCTGATGCTGCGAAAGCGCATGAGTGGGCAGCAGTGAGGGCCAGGAACCGAGAGGAGTTAGGACAGTGAGCAACCGGGTCCGATGCAATTGCCAACGCTGCGCGATCCGCAGCCTGACGGGTCCTGCAGTGGTGATCACGGTAGGCGTGCTTTTCCTGCTGGACCGGTTGAATGGCGGTCACTTCAGCTTTGTCAGTACGTGGCCGGTGATCCTCGTAGTGATTGGACTTTTGCAACTGGCCTCGGCATTCGCGCCGCAGGATGGCCACACCGAAGCACAAACGAGTTCCGCGGTGCCAGAGTTATCACCACCGCCGCCAGCGGGCGCTCCCCCGCCGGTGTCTCCTTCGGAGAGGCAATAATCACTTATGGCTCGCACCCAGACGCGTAGCAGCGGATTATTTTCGGGACTGGTTCTGATCTCCGTGGGAGTGATCCTGCTGCTTCATAACTACGGGCATCTGGACCTGGGCCATTTTTTCGGACACTGGTGGCCGCTGATCATTATTTTCTGGGGAGCGGTGAAACTTTACGAGCGGACCGCTGGGGCGCGGACAGGCGGCGCAACGGGAGGGGGAATCACGGGGGGCGAAGTGGCGCTGGTGGTGGGAATGCTGGCGCTGCTGGGGATCGTTGTGGGCGCGGAGTACGGAAAACAGAAGATTGGTGAAGGGATCGTCGGAGGAGACGATTTTAACTTCGATCTACTGGACGTTCCGCCAAAGACGATACCCGCGAATGCGCGAGTGTTCGTGCATAACAGTCACGGTGACATCAGCGTACGTTCATCCGATGATGCGCAGATTCGCGTTTCAGGCAAGAAGGGCGTCAAGACATGGAGCGAAGAAGAGGCCGGCCGGATAACAAAGCCGGTGGCGGTGGAGATCGCAAAAAATGGCGACAGCTATGAGGTGCGGCCGAGCGGGTACGACTTGTCCGATGCGCGAATCAGAGTGGATATGGAAGTGTCCGTGCCGAAGAAATCGCCACTGACGGTGAAAACGGAGAAGGGCGACGTCACGGTTTCGGATATGACCGCGGACATTGGAGTGACGGACCAGAATGGCGATGTGGAGATCCGCAACATAGCGGGCGACGTGCTGATCGAGATGCGCAAGGGCGACGTGAAGGTAAACGACACCAAGGGCGACGTCAAGGTGTCCGGCAAGGGTGGCGAAATTGACGTGACAAATGCGGCAGGGAGCCTGACAGTTGACGGCGATTTCTACGGGCCGGTGCGCGCGGACAAGGTGGCCAAGGGCGTGCGCATGATTTCCGCGAAAACGGACTTGACGCTTTCCGCGTTGGCCGGACATCTGGAGGCGGGATCGGGCAATCTGGATGTGGTGGACGCGCCGGGCAACCTCATTCTGCGCACGCGGGACAATGAAATCAGCGTGGAAAACCCCGGCGGCAAGGTAAATATCGAAAACCGCAATGCAGCGATCAGCGTGCGATTCACGTCGGCGCCCAAGGATGACGTGAACATCACAAATTCCTCTGGAGAGATCTCGCTTTCGCTGCCGGGCAGCTCCAGCTTTGAAGTGCAAGCGGAATGCCGCAATTGCGATATCAGCTCCGAGTTTCCAGGATTGAGCGTAAGCAAAAGCCCGGCGGGTGATGCGAGCCTTGCGGCTACCTACGGATCCGGGCGGCGGCCAAAGATCATGCTGAAGACGAGTTATGGGAACATTTCATTGAGGCGGACGGCTATGGCGATTTCACCACCTAAGAGGTCCGCGGTGCCGGCTCCGCCAGCGGCGCCGATTCCGCCGGAGACGGAGCAGTGAAGAGGGCGATCAGCGACCATCAGAATGTCGCGGATATCAGTTATCAGATATCAGTTATCAGAAATCAAGAATGCGCTTAAGTTTTGGTCCGCTTGCGCTTGAGGTATTTATAATTCTCATATAACATACGCGGTTCGTCAACAGACGGTGCCTCCATGCAATCCGTGCGCGAGCTGAAGATCTGGCAGAAGGCGATGGACCTGGTGGAGGCTTGTTACAGACTCTCTGCGACACTCCCTGCTGATGAGCGGTTCGGGCTGACTTCGCAGATTCGACGGGCAGCGACTTCTATACCAGCCAACATTGCCGAAGGGTTCGGGAGATGGAACACCCGAGAGTTTGGAGGATTTCTGGCAATTTCGTGCGGGTCCCTTCGCGAATTGGAGACGCACGTGATTATTACGCAACGCCTGGGCTATGTTTCGGAGGCAAACGCGAGACCGGTTCTTCGCGCAACCGATGAGTTGGCCAAGATGCTCTTCCGGATGCGCGAGAGAGTAACGAATAAAACCGAGGTTTCGGAGGGCGAGAAGAGAACGCTTCGCGCCAACGATCCACGCTGAATCCACCCATCCGTAGTTTCTTAGTTCCTGATCGCTGATATCTGATAACTGATATCTGGCCGCCGCTCCGGCAGATCCGAAAATTATGCCGCGGTCAGGCGGCACCGAGGCGGCGCAATTCAGCAAAGAATTGGGGATAGGAGACGGCGGCGCAGTCAGCATCGTGGATCACGGTATCGCCTTCGGCGGCGAGGCCGGCAACGGCGAAGGCCATGGCGATGCGATGATCGCCGCGCGGTTCGATTTCCGCGCCATGCACTTTGCCGGAGTGGCGGCCCTCGACGCGCAAGCCATCGGGGAGTTCTTCCACCTTGGCGCCCATCTTCCGAAGATTTTCGGCGAGAGCGGCGATGCGATCGCTTTCTTTCACGCGCAACTCAGCAGCGTCGCGAATCTCGATGCCTTCTTCGGTGAACGGCCCGAGAGCAGCGAGCATGGGCAACTCGTCAATCAGCAGGGGCACGAGTCCGCCCGAAATGTGGCCACCCTTCAGGGGAGCGCCGTCGACGCGCAAATCACCGACCAGTTCACCTTGCGCGCTTTGCAGATTGAGGACAGTGAGCGAAGCGCCCATGGCTTGGAAGAAATCGAGAATGGCAGAACGGGTAGGATTCAAGCCCACATTGGCGATGAAGAGATTCGATTCAGGCAGCAACGACGCAGCGGCGATGAAGAACACGGCCGAGGAGATATCTCCCGGGACATCGAGGGACTTGGACTGCAACGCGCCTCTGCCGGGGCCGTCCGCCATGCTTTGAATGACGACGGTGCGGCCGCGCTTTGCGACATGCGCGCCGAAGAGTTCGAGGGCGAGTTCGGTATGATCGCGCGTCTTGGCGGGTTCCGTGACCTGCGTTTCACCGCTGGCGTAGAGGCCGGCGAGCAGGATAGCGGACTTCACCTGAGCGCTGGCCATGGGCATCTCGTAGTGAATGCCGTGAAGATGGCCGCCGCGAATCTCGAGCGGAGGAAAATTGCCGTCGCGCGCTTGAATTTCCGCGCCCATCTGGAGGAGCGGGGTTACGACGCGCTTCATGGGGCGCTTCTGAAGCGAGGCATCGCCGGTAATCCTGGTGGTGAAATTCTGCCCGCTGAGGATTCCGGAGAGCAGGCGGATGGTGGTGCCGGAATTTTCCGCGTCGAGGGTGCGCCAAGAGCTTTTCAGGCCGCGGAGGCCGCGGCCGGTGATTTTGACGGTGCTACCCTCCACTTTCACATCCGCGCCGAGCGACTTCATGCAGCCGAGCGTGCTGTGACAATCGCGCGCGGCGGCAAAGTGGCGGAGTTCGCTGGCGCCTTCGGCAAGAGCGGCGAGCATGGCGTAGCGATGCGAAATGGATTTGTCGCCGGGAAGTTCGAGGGTGCCGGAGAGGGCCTTGGCGGGATGAATGGTCTCGTTTTTCACGATGCGGGGTCCTGGATTGAGTTTAGCACGGGGAGATTTGTGGCCGCGGGGGCGCGGAGGATTGCGGAGAAAAAAGAGGGGGACCGGTAACACAGAGGTCACAGAGGGAGGAACACAGAGATCACAGAGAAGAGGAAGAGACAGGAGAAAGAAAGAGGCGGATGGCCCTTGCCGAGATGGGGTCCAGCGATTCTCAACGCCTACACAAGGGGGCCGACCCCAAGAAAAGGCCTCAGGCCTGAAGGCCTGAGCTACAGGGGCGTGAGAAATGGGTCGAGATTGCCTGTACGACGGGGCAGTAATTATGGGGAACGCGGAGCGAAATGGGGCGAACAATTTGGTGGGGGCATCCGTATCATGGAATGGAACAAACTGCGCATTGCGCTTGATCCTGGAGAATCCATGTTTGCCCGCCATACTTTGATGCAATTGGCCACCAAACTCGCCATTGGCCTGGGCGCGCTGTTTCTTGTGGGAGTATTGCTGGCCGCGATTCCGAATCACCGTGCACCGGTGGTGGAGGGCGTTTCCGCGGAGCCGGGGCAGGAGGCACAAGGGGTGAACACTGCGACGGTGCCGAGTGCGAAAATGGATGCGACGAAATCGCACGAGAATGCTGCGGTGCAGAACGTGGCGCACAGGCACTACGGGGATGCCGCGCAGATGCACATGACGGCACCGAAGACGGGCGATTCCACCCGGTGATTTTCGGGATGCGCCGCCACGAGTGAAAAGATCTTACGGAATCCGGCTTAGCAAAGTTTCTCGGATTTTGTCTCGGTACAAAACCTCAACGTGGGCAATTTGCGCTTTCACTACATCCAAGAGAATCATGCCTTCCTTAGGTTCTAACTCGATGGTGTAGTAATCCCCGACGTACCTTCCATCCGGTTTTGGTTGGGTATAGAAGGATGCGCAGAAAGAATCTCCACAACGGCAGCGGTCAAAAATGACGAGTCCGGGCACCTGTTCAGCAAGTTCGCGGTGATTTGAGGCCTCCAGAAGAGCCTTTAACTCGGCTGCGAGTTCCGGCAGAGCGTCGCTAAGCCGCGGCTTCTCTAATGTATCCGCCATCGGCAAGGCCTACTGATCCTTGAGCTTGAGGCGGTGCTTGTTCTCCTCGAGGAAGGCGCGCAGGTCCTTGGAGGCATCAAGGAGGCGCACCCACTGCTCGTAATAGAGCGTGACGGGGAAGCGGCCGAGGCCGTAGACGCTGACCCCGCCCTTTTCACCGACACGGAATTCGAGTGCGCCCTTTTTGCGGCCAGCGGTCTGTTTCTCAAGCTCGGCGATGCGCGCGAGCAATTCTTCTTTGGTGGGTTCTGCCATGGTGCCTCCTCAGGTTAGTCTGTTCACAATATCGCGTTGACATGAGAAACCGCAAGAAGGGCGAGAACCAGTCCTAGGACGGCTAAGTCTTCGCGACTAGCCTGGCCACTCTGACGGTTCGATTGCGTACTCCCCTCCCCAGCCAGTATCATGCATCCTTCACCACGGGGGTCACGTCTATCCTTACTATGACACGCTTTCGCCAGCGGTTAGCAATGTTAGCTGTGTTTGCCCTGCTCGTAGGTGGCTTCGCGGTATGGGCTGCTCCCCCTGAATCCACGGAAATCATGCCGCTATCGCAGGTGCGCGCGGGCATGCAGGGCTATGCCTACACGATTTTCGCGGGCGATCAAATCGAGAAGTTTGATCTGGAAGTGCTTGGGGTGCTGCCGAATTTTCTGGGGCCGAAACAATCCATCATTCTGGTGCAACTGAAGGGACCGAAGGTGGAACATACCGGCGTGGTGGCCGGGATGAGCGGGAGTCCTGTTTATATTGAGGGGAAGCTGGCGGGAGCGCTCTCGCTAAAACTGGGAATTTTCACCAAGGAAGCTATCGCGGGTGTGACGCCGATTGAAGATGTGCTACGGCCGCCCACGGAAAACGCCGCGGCGCAGGCAAGTCCACAGCAATTTTCGTTGCCGAACGATGCTCTTGCGCGCAACACGTTGCCGGGCGGATCTTCGCTGGAGCCCATCGAAACTCCGCTGGTGTTTTCTGGATTTCAGCCGGCAGCGCTGCAACAGTTCGCGCCGCAACTGCAAAGTTATGGATTGGTGGCCGCGCAGGGCGGCACGGCCGAGGCGCGACCAGAGGATGCGCATCTGGCGCCGGGAGACATGGCGGGAATGGTGCTGGTGCAAGGCGATGCGTCCATCAATGCGGCGTGCACGGTAACGGCGGTGCAGGGCGACCGGGTGTTTTTGTGCGGGCACCCGTTCATGAACCTGGGCGAGGTTCAGATGCCGATGGCGCGGAGCCGCGTGGTGACAACTCTGTCGTCGGAAATGGCCTCCACGAAGATTGTGAATGTGGGCGGACCGATAGGGACGATCACAGGAGATCACCTGACGGCGGTGACGGGAAAGCTGGGCGCGCCACCGGCGATGATTCCGCTGGATTTAACGTTTGTGACGGGGAGCGCGGAAAAGAAGCTGCACTTTGAGCTGGTGAATCATCCGAAGCTGACGCCGCTGCTGGTGGCGCTGACGACTTACAACGGGATCGGCCAGAATTCGCTGTATGGCGAAGGAACAACGCTGCGGCTGACGGGCGAAATCCGCTTGCAAGGGCATGTGCCGGTGCAGGTGGAAAATACATTTGCGCCGGGCGATTCGTTGATGCCGGACAGTCTGCCGATCGCGCTGGTGGTGCAGAGCATGTTCGGGCGGCTCTTCAACAACAATTACGAGATTCCATCGGTGGAGCACATTGCGTTGCGCGTGGAAAGCCAGCCGGGACGGAAGTCGTACACGATTGACAGCGCGTGGCTGGAAAAGGGCGAGGCGGCGCCGGGTGACACCCTGAAGGTTCGCGTGCTTTTGCAGCCATATCGCGGGCCGGCACGCATCGAAGAAACCACGGTGCATGTGCCGGACCAGATTGCGCGGGGCACAACGCTGCGGGTGCTGGTGAGCGATGCGGACTGGATGAATCGGGCGTCACGCGGCTTCAATTTTCCCGGGATGCCCGGTGCGGCGGGGCCGGAAGGGCTCGACCAATTGATCACGCTGATGAATCGCGAACGGCGTAATGACCGGCTGTATGTGGGGCTGTTTGTGCCGGCGCCGACGCTGGTGTGGGACGACAAGGAATTGCCGAACGTGCCGCTGTCGCAAATCAACATGATTGACGGGCGTCCGGCGCCGGGCACGGTGCAGGTGCTTCGCGAATCCTTGTCCAGCGAGTCTTCGATTGCGCTTGGCGGCCCCGTTTCCGGGCTGATCTCCTTGAATCTACAAATCCGGTGAAACTGTCCATGTCGAAACTTACGCAACGCTTGATCTTACTGCCCTCCCTGGTTTGCCTGGTGGCGGCGTCCGCCGTGGCGGACCACACGCGCCGTTGGCACCAATCCACGTATGAAGAATTCCTGAAAGGCACGGCGAAGGGCGTGGCGGTGCGGAGCGATGGGCACCTGGAGCTTGCGCCGAAATTCACGCTGATTTCCGATGCGGACGCTTCCTATCTGTGGTCGCTGCGGACGGATCCCGCGGGTGTGTTGTACGCGGGCGGAGGATCTCCCGCGAAGGTATTCCGGTTCGAAGGAAACGGGAAGCCGAAGACGGTTTTCGAGTCCACGGACCTGCTGGTGCAGGCGATCACGTTTGACGCGAAAGGCAATTTGTATGTCGCGACGTCGCCGGACGGGAAGGTCTATCGGGTCACGCCGGGGGGTGAGAAGTCGGTCTACTTTGAGCCGAAGACGAAGTATATCTGGGACCTGGCGTTCGGAGCAGATGGAACGCTGTATGTGGCGACGGGAGATAAGGGGCAGATTTTCGCGGTAACGGCGGAGGGCAAGGGAGAACTTTTCTACGCAAGCGACGAGGCACACATCAAGGTGCTGGCGTTTGACGGGAAGAACAATCTGCTCGCCGGGACGGAGCCAAACGGGCGGGTGCTGCGGATATCGCGGGGCGCGGAGAAAAGCGGGAAGAAAAAATCGGCGGCAGAGGCCGTGGCTGAAGGGTTCGTCGTTTATGAAACGTCGAAACGCGAGGTGACTTCGCTGACGGTAGCGCCGGACGGAGTCGTTTACGTCGCAGCGATTGGGGAGAAACAGAAATCGGCCACGCAAGCTCCTGCCGCGGCGATCACGACACCCCAGGGAACAATGACCATCACCACTTCGGTTTCGCCGATGGGCGGCCAAGCCGGAGTTCCCTTCCTGGCGTTTCCCCAGGCCATTTCGAGCAGCATTTACAGGATCGCGACCGATGGAGCGCCGGAAGAGATCTGGAGCTCACGGGAAGACGTGGTTTACGCGCTGGGACTGAATTCGGACGGGCGATTGCTTGCGGGAACGGGAAACACCGGTTCGCTGCTGGTGATTGACGGGCGCGGGGTGTATGCGCAACTGGCGAAATCGGGTTCGGCGCAGATCACGGGGATTTCGCGCTCGTCTGGCGGGAAGGTATTTCTGTGCACCGCGAATCCCGGCAAGGTGTTTTCGCTTGGCCCCGAGTACGAGCCGGAAGGCACGTTTGAGTCGCAGTCGTTCGACGCGAAACTCTTTTCGCAGTGGGGCCGGATCGAGTGGTGGGGGCCACCGGCTGGCGCCGGCGCCGCGGCAAGCAAGGGTGGAAAGAGCGCAGGTGAGCCGCGACTGGAGTTTTACGTGCGCAGCGGAAACACGGAAGACCCGGCTAAGGAATGGTCGCAGTGGTTTGGGCCGTACACGGCGTCCGCAACGCCCGTGGAAGCGCCCGCGGCGCGATTCCTGCAATGGAAAGCAGTGATTCACGATGGCCGCCCGGGCGATGGGATCGATTGGGTGAGCGTGGCGTACCAGCCGAAAAACGTTGCACCGGTGATCGATGGAATTGTGTTGCAGGCCCCGGGGGTGCGCGTGCAAGCGCAGCAGATCGTGATGGGGCAACCCGGCAACCTTGTCCTGAAGCAACCGCGAACGCAAACGCCCAACCCCATCGGCATGGTGATTGCCACGGCGAGTACAACCATGTTTGAGCAGCCGCCACAGGGGACGCAGCAGAAGGGCTACCAGTCTGTACTGTGGAGCGCCCACGACGACAATGATGACGATTTGCGCTACGCCGTCTATTTCCGAGGCGAGAGTGAGCACGACTGGAAACTTCTGAAGGACAATCTGGATCAGAAATTCTACTCGTGGGATACGACGACCATGCCGGATGGGGCGTATTACCTGAAAATCGTGGCGAGCGATGCGCCGTCGAATCCGCCGGCCGCGGCATTGAAGACGGAGCGGGAGAGCGAACGATTTGAAGTGGACAACACCCCGCCCAGCATTGAGAAGCTGCATGCAAGCCCCACAGGAATGAATGCCGACCATTCGCAGGGTGTTTCTTATGATTTCCGATTCACGGCCAGCGATGCGACGAGCAGCGTCGAAAAAGCGCAATACAGCGTGGATGGCGGCGATTGGGTATTGCTTGCGCCGGCAACGGGCATCAGCGACAGCAAAACGGAAGCGTACGAGTTCACCGTGCGGGGCCTCTCGCCGGGAGAGCACACCATCGCGGTGCGGGCTTACGATAAGTTTGAAAATGTGGGAGCGGCAAAAACCACGATCACGGCCGCGAAGTAAAAGCTACCGTGTAAACGGTTAGATCGGTCGACCTGGCCCTCAGGGGCTAAGACCCCGGAAGTTCAGGGGAATTTAGGCTCCGGAAAAAACCACAAAGACTTTCTTCAGGGGCTAAAGCCCATTGGTTACGGGAGCCTTGCGCCGGGGCTGAAGCCCCGGCCTCCTAAAGAAAAGAGTTTTCCGCAAGCTGCGCCCTTCGCGCGCTCGGGATGACAATGCATTGTCGCATTCCCACAAGGGATGAAGTCGTGCCTTCCCGAGAGTCACTTGTGAGATGGCTGCTGCAAATCAGGGCTGGGGCTTCGGTTTGGGGAGATCCGGGTTCGCGGGCCGGGGCTTATCGGAATCCAGATATATTTCAATTTCCGCGCCAAAGCCCATGCGGCCATCGCTATAGGCATCGGGACGCGCGTGCACCAGGCGAGCGCGGCAGTGGGTCTCATCGGGCTGGTTGCCGGTAACCTCAGCAGGCATTTTCAGCGTCGCTTCAATGGGCATGCCGACTTGCAAGGGCGCGGAAGTGACGAAGAAAAAACCGCCGCGCGAAAGATTGATGGCTTCGGCAAAATGGTCGGTCTTGTCCGCAGCGAGGCCCAAAGCACGGAAGCGCAAGGGGACACGAAGAGAAAAGCGCTCGCGTTGACGGCGTTCCGACTGGGCCATGATCACTCCGTGCCGGGCGCGGATGCGGGGTTCGCGGCGGCGCGCTAACTGTAATGCTAAGGTTAACAGAGAGGTAGGGTAGGTCAAGGGGCAGAGAGGTCCATTCAGGGGGAACTCTCGCGCTAGGAGTACCAGCTAGACTAGTGCCGTACCAACTTGTTCCAGCAAATCCCTTGGAGAATACTCTCTCCGTGATAGCCTCAGATGCTTGGACCGTCATTTGGCCAAAATAGTTGGAACGGCACTAGACTGAGACTATGGCTGCTAACCTCAATGCGCAGAAGGAAGTGACCGCCATCACCTGGGAGACGATCGTCGCAGCCCATGAGCGCATCCGGCCGCTCATCCATCGCACACCGGTCTTGACGAGCGCCTCCTTGAATGAAATGGCGGGCGCAGCGCTCTTTTTCAAGTGCGAGAATTTGCAAAAAACGGGGTCGTTCAAGATTCGCGGGGCCAGCAACGCCATTTTTTCGCTAAGCGCGGAAGAGGCGAAGCGGGGGGTGGTGACGCATTCCAGCGGCAACCATGCGGCGGCGGTGGCGCGGGCGGCAGAATGGCGCGGCGTGCCGGCGTGGATCGTGATGCCGAAGAATGCCCCGGCGGTGAAGTGCCGCGCGGTGGAATCGTATGGCGGGAAGATCACGTTTTGCGAGCCGAAGGTTTCGGCGCGGACAGAGACGGCCGCGCGGATTCAGGCGGAGACGGGAGCAGTGCTGATCCATCCCTACGATGACGACCGCATCATCGCCGGGCAGGCCACGGCCGCAAAGGAATTGTTGGAAGAGGTGGCGGAGCTGGATGCCGTGCTGGCGCCGGTCAGCGGCGGCGGCCTGCTGAGCGGAACATGTTTGGGAGCAAAAGGGGTGCGCGCCACGGTGCTGGTATTCGGGTGCGAGCCGGAACGCGCGGATGATGCCTACCGCTCGCTGAAGACAGGCGTGCTGCAGACGCAGGAAACGAGCGACACGATTGCAGATGGCCTGCGGGCGTCGCTGGCGCCACGCACGTTTGCGATTTTGCGAAGGTACGTGGATGGAATCCTGTTGGTGAGCGAAGAGGAGATTCGCGCAACGATGCGGCTGGTGTGGCAACGCATGAAGATCGTGATTGAACCATCGAGCGCCGTGGCGCTGGCGCCGCTGCTGCGCGAGGGCGGGGTGGCGGCTTTGGGTTTGCCTAGCGGCAGGATGGTGCGGGTTGGCGTGATTCTTTCCGGCGGGAATGTGGAGATGGGGTGAGGTTTTGGCGGCGGGGAGAGAGATAAAGAGGTTGAGACGTTAGATCATAAGCGCTGAAAGGAAGGTTATCGGCGATCAGATATCAGCGATCAGGAAGCAGGAAAAAGCTAACGCACTCCTCGCAGTTCGGGACAAGCAGGTGCAGAGTAGTCGGGGAAGAGGAACGCAAGAAGAAAAGAGAAGTTGCGACGTTATAGCGTAAGAGCCCACCCTTCCCGCCGGAGGCGGGCGAAGGATGGGGCACCCTCAAGTAAGTCGTTGGGTGGCCTAACAGTGTAAGCAGGAGTGACCATATCTCCGGGACGAGCGGGATTCGGTAACCGGCCGATTTTCAGTACAACTAAATTAGCCCCACAGGTGTTATATAAAGAAGGACTTACGGCGCCTAAGGGGAGCAAACCGTTTCCTGTCCTGGGGCATCTGAGAGAGACAGCATGATGCGTGGCTGCGTAAAGGGGCGGAGACACGCCATTCCTGCCAAAAGAGCCCGGGAAGATTGCGATAAGGACGCTGGGGAGCTTAAGAAAAATATGAAGATTCTGAATACGAAGAGCTGGATGATTTTGTGTGCCGTGGCCATGCTGCTGGCAGGACAGGCGGCTTGGGCGCAGACAGCGACTGTGCCGGCGCGGGTAGTGGAAGCCGTGGACGACGCACGGACGGTGACCCTGCAGGGGAATGTGCACCCGCTGGCGCGGCCGGAATTTGACCAAGGGCCGGTGAGCGATGCGCAACCAGCGACGCGAATGTTGTTGCTGTTGCAGCGCAGCCCGGACCAGGAGGCGTCGCTGCGGCAATTGCTCGACCAGCAGCAAGACAAGTCTTCATCGAATTACCACGCCTGGCTGACGCCGGCGCAGTTTGGCACACAGTTCGGGCCTGCTGACGCGGACATTCAGGCGGTGACGGGCTGGTTGCAGTCTCACGGATTTCAGAATGTGAAGGTGGGAGCGGGCCGCACCACCATCGAGTTTTCCGGGAATGTGGGCCAGGTGCGGAATGCGTTTCACACCGACATTCACAGTTTTCTAGTGCATGGCGAACAACATGTTGCGAACGTGAGCAATCCGCAGATTCCCGAGGCGCTGGCACCGGTGGTGGCTGATGTGAGAGGCCTGCACAACTTCCGGCCGAAGTCGCAAATGCACCGGATGAGGAATTTCCTAAGCGCGAACGTCACGGGGACCGGGCCGAAGCCGGCCGTCACTTTCACCTGCGGCAATGGTTCGTGTTACGGAGTTGCGCCAGCGGATTTTGCCAAGATCTACAACGTTCCCACCACTACTCCCACGGGTGCGAACGTAACCATTGCCATCGTTCAAGACTCCAACATCAACGTTACGGACGTTCAACAGTTCCGCACTCTCTTTGGCCTCTCGAACCCGAATAATTTCACCGCTAGCAACGTCATACTGAACGGGCCGGACCCGGGCATTCAGGGGCCCAATTCTGTGAGCGGCGACGAAGGCGAAGCAGATCTGGACGTCGAATGGGCCGGAGCCGTGGCACAGGGAGCAACGATCGACCTGGTTGTCTCGGAGAACTCGGAGACCACAGGGGCGGCGGGCGTTGATCTCTCGGCGATTTACATTATTGACAATAATCTCGCGCCGATCATGAGCGAGAGCTTTGGGGCCTGCGAGGCGGGTTTGTTTGTCAACGGGACCAATGGGAATCAGTTCTATTACTACCTCTGGGAACAGGCGGCGGCGCAAGGGATAACGGTCATTCTAGCTGCCGGCGACACCGGCTCGGATTCTTGCGACGCCGGCGATGGAAATGACTATGCGACGAGTGGCGTGGGGGTTAGCGGTTTGGCGTCAACTCCGTTCAACGTGGCACTTGGCGGCACGGACTTTAACTACGGAGGTAGCCCGTCCACTTATTGGGGCACCAACGGCACGCCACCCGAGTCCGCGATTTCTTACATTCCGGAGTCGACTTGGAATAGCTCGTGCGCCGCGACCGCGACGACCGGAAGTCTTGCTACATGCGCGGCGATCAATCCTAGTAATGGTATTGACCTGGAGGGGGGCGGCGGCGGCCAGAGCAATTGCGTGACGGTGAACGGTAGTGGCAACTGCTCGGGTGGATATACGAGACCGGCTTGGCAAAATGGCGTATCGTCCGACACTTATCGCGACATCCCTGATGTTTCCTTGTATTCGGCGGTCAACACGAGTAGCAACACCTTTTACCTGATGTGCCAGCAAGATTCGCCGAGCCAAAACGGCAGCGCATGCAGTCTGACGGCGGCGGCAGGCCAGCCCATCCCGATCAACACTGTGGGGGGGACCTCGGCAGCGGCGCCCGCTTTTGCCGGCATCATGGCGCTCATCGTCCAGCAGCAGGGCGGCGAGCCATTGGGAAGGCAGGGCAATGCGAACTATGTGCTGTATCAGCTTTACAAGAAGAGCACCATGGGGACCACCATCTGCCCATCAAACGCGGGGAGTGTAAGCGCGACGGCCTGCATCTTTTACGATACGATCACGGGCAACAACTCAGTTGCCTGCGCTGGCGGCTCGCCGAATTGCAGCAACACTTCGTCGGGCCAATACGGAGTGCTCGTTGATCCAGCCAAGCACAGCAGTCCCGCCTTCTTGACGACCCCGGGCTATGACAAAGCGACCGGGCTGGGCTCGGTCAACGTGGCGAACCTGGCGAAGGGCTGGGGCACGGTGAGCTTTGATACCACGACAACGACACTTAGCACTTCTGCCACGGGGACGATTTCGCATGGGTCGACGGTGAGCTTTGCAGTGAATGTGACCTCGACCTCGGGTGTGCCGACCGGCAGCGTCTCCCTGCTCGCTTCGCCGCCCGGAAGTACTCCAGTCGAAATCGGGGTATTTGATAACACGACCACGTCGACGTTTGCCCTGAGCGGCGGTACGGCGACCATAACGACGAATTTGCTGCCAGGCTACAAAAACGCGCAAGGTGTGGTGACGCCCTATCCGGTGGTGGCGCAGTACTCGGGTGATGGAACATTTGCTCCCGGGACGTCTGCTCCCGTCAATGTCACGGTCGGTCAGGAAAGCAGCGAGACAGTGGTGAGTATGTGGACTTTCGATCCCAATACCGGGGTGGTCACAAACAGCAATGCAAGCTCTGCGGTTTATGGTTCCCCGTACATCCTGCGTGTGGATGTGACGAACAGTTCGGGGCAGCAGTGCTCCCAGGTGGAAGTTCCCTGCCCCACGGGCCAAGTTTCGGTTACGGATAACGGTAGCCCGCTGAATGACTTTTCCAGCCCCAATTCGACACTTCCAGCAGGCACCACGACGTTACTTAATAACACTGGATATACCTCTGGATTCTTTGAGGACCAGCCTGTTCAGCTCTCGGGCGGCACAAATAATCTTGTGGCCGTATACAAGGGAGACACTAGCTACACAGGGAGTACGTCGGTCACGAATACTGTGACGATCAGCGCGGCTCCAACGGCCACGTATGTCTCGGCGAACACGGCCACACCCACTACCACGACAAACGTGACGTTGACAGCGACAATTGCTACTGCGAGCAGCGGTGCAGGGCCGACGGGGTCGGTTACGTTCACGGTTAGTGGCCCCGGCGGCAACACCACATTGGGCCCAATTCCCGTCGTCCCCACGGCGGCTTCGGGGCTTAACACGACCGCCCCTGTTGCAGCCTTCAGCACTGCTACCCAGTCCCATACGTTCGCCACGGCAGGAACTTATACCGTGTCCGCCACTTATACGCCTGCAGCTACGGATCTCAACTACTCGACCTCAAACTCCGCCTCAAACGGCGGCAACCTAACACTGATCGTATCGCAGTCGACGCAGACGGGAAGCTTTACTTTGGCTGGGACGACGGTGACACCGGCGGTGACCGCAGGCGGCAGCGGCACGTCGGCGATTACGCTGACGCCGACCGGCGGGTTCACGGGGAGCGTGGCGATCACTTGTGGCACGACATTGCCGGGAGTAACCTGCGGGGCCCTGAACATCACCGTGCCCAGCGGCGGCGCGAACGGGACGGGGACACTGGCGGTCAACGTGGCCGCGCCTTCGAAAACGACGACGGCCATGAATTTCCCCGAAACGCAGACCTATCGCGCAGCTATTTTCCCCGCTGCACCTAGTGGGAGAAGCGGGTGGTGGACGCTGAGCGGGCTCACAGGCCTTGCGGCCATCCTCTTGCTTTTTGTGCCCGGGCGGAAGCGGTATAGCGCCGCGCTGGGGCTGGCCCTGGTGTGCGTGTTGTGCTTCACCCTGGGCTGCGGCGGTGGGAGCAGCGGAGGGGGCGGAGGCGGCGGGACCACGCCGACGGTCACGCATCTCACGGTATCGTCCACGAAGCTGGTGGCAGCGGCGACCACAAGCATTACGGTGAGTGCGACCGTGACGGGAGGAACGCCCACCGGAAACGTAGAGTTCCTGGTCGACGGGGCGATTCTGGGAACTGCGGCGGTCGCGAACGGGACGACGGGAAACTTCACTGTAACCGGGGCGCAGGCGCCCCCGTTCCTGGAACTTGTGGGGACGCACACGGTGAGCGCGAGCTACCTGGGTGATTCGACTACGGCTCCTTCGGCATCGGGAACGTTGAATGTCACGTTAACGGGCACAGCGCCGTTGCCCATTGCGGCGAACCCGGCAGCGTCTAACCCTAACCAGACCATCAGCCTGACGGTCAACTGAGCGGGAGCGCGGCTTCCCCTTCGGGTATTGGGCAAGCCGGGCGGCGCAGGTGTTTACGGCTTGCCGAGATGGGGTCGAGCACAAAGACGAATTTCGGGAGACGGTGTAAAACCGCCCTGAATTAAGCCAGTTTCCAGTCAAGAACTTACATATCATCGAAAATAAAAAGGGCGCGCCGGGCAGAGGGCGCGCCTTTTTTATTGTATAGACACAGGTATTACGCTCTCGACACTCGGAAGTCACTCGCCCACGATGACATATAGTGGCGACCCGAACTATTCTGCAGCGCCCACAAGCCCTCAGGTCGTCCGTGTCGTCTATCCCACCACCATGGCCCTGCAGCCCAGCGCCACGACTGCTAATTGGGGTTCCAGCATTACTTTGACCGCGACACTGAACACGGCGCAGGCGAGTCCGGCCATTACGGGACAAATCACTTTCACGTCGTCCAGTGGTCAACAAACAATAGCCGCCGGACCCACGACCCAGACGGTCATTAACGGGTTCACCGCTCTACGAGCCACCGCTACGGTCACAATGCAATCCAGCGACTGGCTTATCGCCAGTTACAGCGGCGACAGCAACTATGCTGCGACTTCGGCCACTTCGCCATACATAACCGTGAACAATCCGGATTTCAACGTTGTTCCGTCCCAGCCGGGCCTCACCATTACCGCCGGACAGTCCGCTGGCCTCGCTATCACTGTCACTCCGGCTTACCCTCTGAGTGCTCCTGTCCAGTTTCAAGTCCCTTCTCCTGTTGTGCAGGGCATATCCTGCAGCATCAGTCCAACCCAGATTCAGGTATCAGGAGGCAACAGCGCGACAGCCACGCTGACTTGCAGTGTACCGGCTCCTTCTCCTTCTAACTCAACTTCACAGATCTTTCCCTCGAGATGGCCCAAGCTGGGCCCACGGAGTATCTGGTGGAAAATGAGCGGCCTGCTTGCCGCCCTGGCACTGGCCTGTTGGTTTTTGCCTGTGCGCTTACGGCTGAGGCGTCTCGCGTACGCTTGCCTGCTTTTGGGCACTGTCAGCTTCGCACTGGGGTGCGGGGGAGGTAGTAGCGGAGGTGGCGGAGGTGGCGGTTCTGCCGCTCCAACCAGTATCACCCTGACCGTTGCAAGCACTAAGGTTTCTGCAGCCAATATCGGAGCAACCGTGGAAGTGACTGGCACCAACTCCCCGACCGGCTCGGTTAGTTTGGGTGTGGTAGGAGAATCGTGGAGCTTCAGCACAGCAGCGCTAATAAGCGGCACAGCGCAGTTCTCGTACTACCTGGGCGCTCCGGGCGCATTCTTGATGACGGCACAATATAGTGGCGACTCGCGGAATCTTCCGTCCCAAATCCATACTCCCCTGACCGTAGTGCAGACCGGCGTCGCTGGGAGTGTCACTGTTAACGCAACCATCGGCCCCACCACTAAGCAGACCAGCGTAACTCTTACTATACAGTAATATAACCATTATAATGAGACACGCCGGGACTCGGACTGCTGGATGGAGCAGGCAGGGCGGCGTTCCCTTTTGCAGGTCAGTTGCTGGGGTTGGGGGGGAAGCAGATATTCCAGAACTGCGGGGAAGGCGCGGTGAACTCGATGGGAACGAGGGAGCCCTCGGCGTTCATCTGAGGAGGGCGGACGACGTGAGCTTCCACCTTTTTCTGGGTCTTGGGATTCTCAATGGAAATTTTGGTGCCGGTGGACAGGCCCTGGGGCAGGATGATCATCGCCCCGCTGGCACTGACGGAGTGCGTGGTGCCGTGAATGGGATTGGGTTTGCCCTCGATGTACACGACAACGGGCATCCTGAGGAGCACACGCTGAGCGCGGCGGCGCTCTTCATTGGTTTGCGGGCGAACTGCGTTGGCGGTGCGCTTGACGTTCGGAGCAGCAGCGGCACCGACTGCAGGCGGTGTTGATTTTGGCAAAGGCGTCACAGCTCCAACCCCCAGAAGTCCATATCCGGCGCGACCAGTTCAATGCCGTATTCCCAGCCTTCGGGTTGCTGATTCCCTTTCCAGACAATCACGGCGGCGTTACTGGCGCCGGTAGCTAGATTGGTAAGGGCCAGGCGATGGTCCATCTCCAGCGACTCCGAAATCACGACCATGCAACCGTAAGGATTCACGACACGGGTAAAGGCCTCGACGCGCTGGCGATGGCCGGTGGAAGCTTCCCACTCCATGCGGATGGGGACGCGCGAGTTCATGCGACGTCCGCGGCGCTTTTCGCCGTAGCGTACTCCAATCTGTTTCAAATCCTGCAACTTGACATGCATCGTGGCCTCGAGAACCAGCGGAGCAACAGAGCGCGCCGGCCTGCGGCGGCAAAAGCCGCATGGAACATGCACAGGTCGCGGCCAAGCGGAAGCCGCAGCGCGACCGAGAGCGACGCCATTCCACAAACTGTCTTGTTGATCATGCTAGAGTTACAAGAAAGAAGGGTCAATGGTACGAAGACGTAAGAGTAGCTGTCCGAAAGGACAGGCGCTTTGATAGCAAGGACAGGTGAAAAGCAAAAGTGCGGAACCTGATCGTCAATGCGGATGACCTGGGATGGTCGGAAGGGGTGAACCGGGGGATCGTGGAAGCCCACCGCAAGGGTCTGGTGACCAGCACAACGCTGCTGGCCAACGGGCGGGCGTTTGACTCGGGGATTGTGGCAGCACGGGAGAATCCGGAGCTGGGAATTGGCGTGCATCTGAACCTTAGCGATGGCCCGCCAGCCGCCCCTGCCGAGCAAGTGCGGGGGCTTTTGAACACCGCGGGCGAACTCGATGGCGGGCCAGAAGGCATGTTGCTGCTAATTGCGCGCCGCGGCTTGCGATTGGATGAAGTGGAGCGGGAGTGGGACGCGCAAATCCGGAAGATTCGCGAGGCCGGGATTGCGCCCACACACCTGGATGGGCACAAGCACGTGCACATGCTGCCGGGGCTATTTGAACTGGCGTTGCGCCTGGCAAAGAAGCATGGAATCAGGGCCATTCGCGTGGCACATGAGGAATCGACCTTGCGCTCGGCGCTTTCAGCAGGAGTGGGACAGAACGCAAGCGTGGTGCTGAGACAAGGAGTGCAGGCTCGCGGGCTGAAGTTACTGGCACGAGATGCGCGGGAATTGGCGGATCGCGAAGGGATTGCCACCAGCGACTACTTCTGCGGCATCGCCCAGACCGGCGAATGGACCCGCGAAGGGATCGAAGAGCTTTTGGAGAAGTTGCCGGAGGGCACGACGGAATTGATGTGCCACCCGGGTTATGTGGACGAGGAGCTGCGGAAAAGCGCCACCCGGCTGCAGGAATCGCGAAAGACCGAATTGGACATTCTGACCGACGCACAAATCAGAAAAATTGTCGCCAGGCAGGGGATACGCCTGATAAACTACGGTTTTAGCGGTGCGCTGGAATAAAGCTGCACCTGACGGAAGGCGGGGGTTCCAGCCAGCCGGCGCAAGGGGCGCCGGGCAAATCGTTTGAGAGGGGCAAAGAAACAGCCTTATGGGGATTGAGTCGCCAATGCGCTACTCGATTGTGGTTCCGTTCTACAACGAACAGGAAAACATTCCGGATTTGTACATGAAGCTGACGGATGTGATGGATTCGCTCGGCGAGCCGTACGAGATGGTGTTTGTGGATGACGGAAGCAAGGATAACTCGTACAAGGTGCTATCGGAGATTTATGAGCACGACCACCGCGTGAACGTGGTCCGGCTGCGGCGCAATTTTGGACAGACGGCGGCGCTGAAGGCGGGGTTCGATTTTGCGCGCGGCGACATCGTGATCTCCATGGACGGAGACCAGCAGCACAATCCCGCAGAGATTCCACGATTCCTGGAGAAACTCGAGGAAGGCTACGACCTGGTCAGCGGCTGGAGGCGTTCCCGGAACGACCATTGGCTGACGCGACAAGTGCCGAGCCGCGTCGCGAACTGGTTGATGGCCAAACTTTCCGGGATCGAGTTGCACGATTTCGGCACCACATTCAAGGCCTATCGCCGCGAGATTTTGCAGGAAATCCAGCTCTACGGGGAACTCCACAGGTTTATACCCGCGCTGGCGAGTTCCTCGGGCGCGCGCATCACGGAGGTGCCGATTTCCAATCCGCAGCGCAAGAGCGGGCGCTCGAACTACGGGATTGGGCGGAGCATCCGCGTCCTTTTTGACTTGATCATGGTGAAATTCCTGCTGGATTATTCGACGCGGCCGCTGCAGTTTTTCGGGATGCTGGGGTTGGCGGGGACGGGTTCAGGATTCATCATCGGGTCTATCCTGGTCGCGAAAAAAATTTTCCTCAACGAGAACATCATGACGCAGCACGGGCCGCTGCTGCTACTGGCGATTGCCCTGTTTGTCAGCGGAATTCAGTTTATCTCCATGGGCCTGCTGGGAGAGATCAGTTCCCGCACCTATTACGAATCGCAGAACAAAGCGATCTACTCGTTGCGCGAAGTAAAGAGCCACCGGAAAGAACAGGGCGATTCCGCGGAATCCGCGCGGCCCTTCGGAAGCACGGAACGGTAAGCGCACCCCTCCGACACACATGCGGCCAGAGGCCGGTTGTACATCATCAACATACCTGATAACCACAGTTATAGAGTGATCCCTCCACTTCGGGACGGCCAAAACCGCCGTCCCTCCGGTCGGAATGACAAATCTTGGATGGTGGCCGTGCGTCAGGGCTGCAGAGTGCGATATTGGCCGCGGTAGTAAAGCAGAGGCTGGCCCTCGCCCAAATCCACGCTCTCGACTTCACCAAGGAAAATCACATGGTCTCCCGCGGAATATTCTGCAACGACATTGCAGGCGAGATGCGCCAAAGCATCCTTGAGGAGGGGGATGCGCGATTCAGTCCAACGATAGCGGATGCCGAGTCGCGCGTCGGCCTCCGCCCCCTGTTCGCCCGTCGCAAAATGTTCGGAGAGCGCCTGCTGGGTATCGTTCAGAATGCTCACGCCGAAGCGCCTCTGCGTCTTGAGGAAGGAGAGCAGGCGGCTCTCCTCGTCCACGCAGATGGAAACCAATAGAGGCTGGAGGGAAACGGAAGAAAAAGAGTTGGCCGTCATGCCATGGACTTTGCCGGGCTCGCGTTCGACGGTGACCACGGTAATCCCGGTCGCAAAATGCCCCATGATGCGGCGAAAAAACTCGGATGTTACCGGAGCGGAAGACATAGCGGGCTCGTTTGAAGATATCAGAAATCAGAGGTGAGAGGTTAGAAGTCAGAGGTCAGAAGTCAAAAGCCAGAAATCAAAGGTCAGAGGTCAGAAGGCAGAGAGCAGGAAGCGGACCAGTGGTCATGGCTAATGGTGTGGCTTCGCGATGGGAGGGACGGAGAGATTCCTCACTCCGCAGACTGCGTTTGGAATACATAAAATCAGGCAGGTTGTCTAGACCGGGGTCGAGTTGGGTTGGGCAGGGGAAAACCTCACCCCTGAAGGGGTGAGCTACAGGGAGGAGTTGCGGTTGTGAGCCTGCCGAGATGGGGTCCAGCCCTTCGCAGCTCAGGGTAAACAGTGCTGGACCCCTGCTCGGACTGAGGAAACGGCTTGGCGAGGAGAAGCTTTACTTGTGCGGCTTATCTTCGTTTTTGGACTTCGATGACGAGGCTGCCTTGGCATGCTCAGCCTGCTGCTTCTGGTTTAGTTGCTGCTTCTCCTGATTATGCTTCTGCGCTTGTTGTTCAAGTTGCTGCTGGTGCTGCTGATTTAGCTCCTGCTGTTTGCTGGCGTCGGCATTCTGCTGCTGGAGCTTCTGCTGCGCCTGGTACTGCTGCTGCTCGAGCTGCTGGCGTTCCTGGTCCTGCTTCTGATGAAGCTGCTCAAGTTCCTGCTGATGCTTTTGTTCGAGCTGATCGTTGTCGATGACAGCCGGCCGAGCGGAGGGCGGGCGATCGTTGATGGTGCGGGTGTTGGCTGGCTTTCCGGCTGGATTGGTTTGCGCGCCCGCGGCATTGGACGGGCGATTGGGATTGTTCTGTCCCTGAACCGCGTTCGCGCGAGGCGCGGCCGGAGTGGATGGCGGAGCGATCTTGACGGGCGCCACGGCTGCGGTGGTACGCGCCGGCTGAATCTGACGCGTTTGCGCCATCGAGATTGGCTGCCCGTGATTCGCTTGGATGGCGGCCTGCTGCTTTTCAAAAGACGGCGGAGGCGGCGGAGGCGCGGTCTTGGCCACAACCGCGCGGCTCGCGAGAGACGCAGGTGGACGGACGTTCGTCGCTGCACCCGAACCCAGCACGGCCTGCCTGGGCGGCGCCACGGACGGAGCGGAAACGCCCACAGGGGCGGAAGCCACTTCCCTTTGGTCAACGGCGACGAGATTGCGCGAAACGGGCTGGGCCGAGGTGAACGCGCGTGGCGAGGTGGCGGTGACGGCGCCCGGAGCACCCTGGTTCACGTACCTGACATTGGTGACATTCACGTTTCGGTTGACGACTGTCGTGTTGTAGTAGTTGTTGACCACCGTCTCATTCACGGTGGTGTTGGAGATGTTCACTCTGCTCACGTACGCGCGGCTGACCGGATAGGAAGGCACGAAGACTTCGCGCGGTCCCAGCGGGAACCAGCCTACGTTCACACCGGCGGCAAAGCCGCCGACACCGATACCAACGCCAAAGTGAGGTCCCCCAACCCAGGCAACGAGAGCGGGGGCATACACCGGGCGGACATAGGCAACGCCCACAACCCGCGGCCCGCAGGGTACCCAACCCCAAGCGCCTCCCACAAAAACCCAACGGCCATAGTGGAACGGAGCAAAGCCCCAGGGCGCATCATCAACCCACGTCCAACCCCAAGGGGCGATGTAAGCCCAGTGGCCGTAGCGATAAGGGGCCCAGCCAACAATAGTCGTGTGAGGAAACCAAACGGTGCCGTAGTCGGGAACGGGGCGCCAACCACCGTTGTCGTCCAGATCTTCGTAGCCGATGACATCGTCGGAGACGTAGCGGCGGGCAACGGCGTGATCTTCGTGGAGATCGCGTTCATCGCACCAGTTATCGAAATCATCCGCATCGGCAAGACCCTCGATGTCTGCATCGAGAGTGTCCGTACCTGAAAAGGCGCCTTGCTCGCCGGGGTGAACAGTGTAAGCGGAGCCACCACCAGTGACTTCGCCTTGCCCATCGCGAACGCTGACGATGGTGGTGTCGCCGGCTTCGTTGACATTGATGCGGTAGCGGCCAGGACGAAGAATGGAAAGGGCCAGATTGGGCGTATCGACTTCGATGTTTTCGTTGTCTCCCAAGCGCCGCACGCGGATGCTTACGGTGCCCTCGGTAATGCGAACCTGAATGGTCTGGTCATTCAGATTAAGGAAAGAGAAGCCGGTTTCGCCAGCCAGGCGGAAGGCAGAGGAATCGACGTGCAACTCGGCGCGGGAGTCCTTATCGGTCCAGAGCTTGTCGCCGGTGGTGATGGGGCGATTCACGACGGCGGAAACCCAGTCATCGGTGCCGGCAGGACTAAAGGAAACCTGACCGTTCGTAACGCTAAGACGCGCGACGCGGCCCGGCGGATCGTCATCGTCGGCTGCGGCGAGCTTCGGAACAACTAAGGCTATTGCAAGAATCAACGTGAATAGTGTGAGCCAATAGAGTGAACGTGTTTTCATGGTGCTTTCTTCTCTCCTGAAGTGCTTGCCACCCTCAATAACCAGGTGCCGAAACTCTCCGCGTGAGGATGGACCGTGGATGAGCGACGGGCTGTTGCCGGTTGGTGATCGCAAGCTTCGCGCCGTTCCGGGCCGCGAGCAGCGTCACGTCCCTGACTTCCTGACGCTACTAGGTGTAACACGGTCAGGCCTCAGGGAGTTGCAGGAGCACACAGTGGGGGCGCGAAAAGTACAAGCGGGGGAGGAGCGGAAAAAGGAAGGCCTGTCCGGTATCCCGGTAGGGGCCTTCCTTTGTGAAGAGTTAACGGAGCTTAAATGGAATGAGGCAAGCCCATTCAGTGATGGCCGCTGTGGGAACCGCCCCCGCCTCCTCCGCCGTGTGAGCTGCCGCCACCGGAAGAATGCGGAGCGGAAGAGCCATGCGGCGCCGAAGAGCCGCGTGGAGGCGCATAGCTTCGCGGAACGGAATTGAAGCGTGGCGCAGAGTAGCCGCGGTTGCCGTTGTAAGACCGCGGAGTGTAGGAGCGGTTCCCGTTCATCGCGCCAGGCGGACGATTCGCGGAATTCCGGGTCGCCGAATTGGGGGCCGCGCCAGAGCCAGCCCAGGGCGGACGGTTGTTGGCATTCGTGCGCGCTGCCGCCGCGGAATTCGCGGGCCGATTCGTGCTGCCGAAACCCTGCGGGGCCCGGCCTGAGTCCGTGGCGTTGCCCTGCGCACTCCAAGTGCGCGAGGAAGTATTTGGGCGGGCCGATGAATTCACCGAAGCGGACGGCCTGGAACCCTGCGAAGCGGCAGAAGACGGACGATTCGCGGAGAGCTGCGACTGACGATTGGCGCTCAATCCTGGCGAAGTGCCCGCGGATCGCGCTGCGCTGGCGGCCGTGGAGTTACCCGGCCTGAGCGCCGAATTATTCATGGTGCGCGCGGGCAGATGAGAAGCGGCTGCCGCAGGAGCAGTACGCGCCATCACACTGCGATTCTGAACACTGGCAGAAGGTGTGGCGACGCGGCCATGGGAATTGGAAGCGCCGAGATAACTTGCGCGCGTTGGGGACGCATTGATGCGGTTGGTCACGCTAGCGCCCCGCAGAGCAGATGCCGAGAGATGCGTTGCGCCACGATTAATGGCCTGGCCATTCACAAAGTCGCTGTGAGAGGCGGCTGTAACCGCGTTAGCGTTGTGGGCATAACGGTAATTGAAGTTGGCGTTTCCCCTCCCGCTAATCACGTTGGTGTTGCGGATGACCGTGTTGTGGACGTTCACGTTGTGCCAGTAGGCGCCGCCGGCGTGGTACCACGGATGGAACGGCTCACCCCAACCCAGGGGGAACCACGCGTGGCCGCCGCCCCAACCGAATCCAAATCCAAACCCAAAGCCGCCGAGGAATCCTACAAAGCCCGGACCATAAAAGGACCGCCCATAAATCGGGCCGGGGCACCAACCCCAGCCACCGCCGAACCAGCCCCAGCGGCCATAGTGAAACGGAGCAAAACCCCAGGGCTCGTAGCCGACCCAAGTCCAGCCCCAGGGGCCAACCCAGTTCCAGTAGCCATAGCTATAAGGCGCCCAGCCGGGTTCGACTGTGTTAGGTGTCCAGACCGGGCCGACGTCAGGCTGCTCGCTCCAAGTGCCGTAGTCGTCCAGGTCGCTGTAGCCTACCGTATCGCGCGAAACATATTTGGCCGATGGGGAATTGTCTTCCTTCAGGTCGCGATCCTGCGCCCAGCGATCCAGATCATCGGGCCCTGCTGGCGCGGCGGTCGAGAATTTTAAGTTGTTATCCGTCCCCGTGATGTCGGCGCGCTCGCCGGCGTGGACGGGATAGGTCTGCCCGCCCGCGGCAATTTCACCCTGGCCGCGAATGGCGGTAACGCTGGTATAGTCGCCGTTCTCGTTGACGTCGATACGGAAATCCCCCGCTTCGCGGACGGTAAAAGCAAGATTGGGCGTGTCCACTTCGTAGTTGTCGCCCTGGAGGATTTCACGAACGCGGAAGTTGAGTTTCCCTTCGGCGAGGCGTATTTGGGTGATGTTCTGATCGAGATTTAGAAAAGAGATGGCGGTCATGCTGCCCAGATGGAGGGCGGCTTGTCCTGCCTGCAATTCCGCGCGGGAATTCTGATCCACCCAGAGTTTGTCGCCTATGGTCATGGGGCGATTCTTGGCAGCGGCGCCCCAATCACCGGTACCGCCGGGCTGCAGAGAGACGGAACCATCGACGAAGCTGATGCGCGCGACGCGCGAGGGAGGATCGTGGGCGTCATCGGCACTTGGGCCGACATCGCCTGAGGCGACGGTGGCGTCGTTCTGCGGGCCTTGCGCCTTGACGGCGGGCGACAACAAAAACATGGAAGCGGCCAGACACAGCAGCAATGCAATGGTGCTCTTGGCGGTAACGTTGGCCTTCATGACTTTTTCCCCTGTTAGGAACCCCGAATTGACAGATGGGTTCCGGAAACCCATACCTATTATTACGCTCATTGGGTCTCCATTGGGTAGAACCCCAAAGATGGAAATAAGTTGCCACTGGGAGAGGTAGGAGAGGAGTTAGTAGGCCCACTTAGGTCATTAAGTCCTAGTACTATAAACATCTTGCCCGGAATCTGTACGTTAGGCCAGCATGCCTCTCCGTACTCCTTCCCTACACTAGCGACTTGTGAGCGCACCGGCGCTCTGGGAGAGTCGCATGCAAATGAAACGTGTGCCTTTGGGGTTAGCCACGCTTATGTTGATTTTCGCTGTTTCTGCGAAGGCGCAGACTTGGCGGCAAGTGGGGCCTCCGGGCGGAACGGTTATTACTCTGGCTGCAGATCCAAATAACGTCGAGAGCCTTTATCTGGGAACGGCGGACGGTCACGTGTTCACGTCGAGCGACGAAGCCGCGCACTGGCAATTGCTGAGCCGTATCGGGACCGGGCAGGATGACGTGATTACACACATCATCGTGGACCAGCGCGATGCGAAGCGACTCTACGCGAGCACCTGGACGCTGTATTCGGGCGGCGGCGGCGTCTACCGCAGCGACGACGGCGGGCACACCTGGAACATTATTGGGCTGGCGCACGAGACCGTGAGAGCGTTGGCGCAAGCGCCCACGAACCCGAAGCTGCTGCTGGCCGGCGCGCTCAGCGGCGTGTACCGCTCGAGCGATGAAGGCGCCACCTGGCAGCGCATTACCCCCGCCAATCATCCGGACCTGCGGAATTTTGACTCGGTGGCCTTCGATCCGAAGGATACCAACGTCATTTATGCCGGGACCTATCACCTGCCCTGGAAGACCGCGAATGGCGGCAAAGACTGGTTTCCAATCGTGAAGGGCATGATTGATGACTCCGATGTGATGAACGTCATCGTCGATCCAGCGAATTCCGAAAATGTGCACGCCGTGGCGTGCTCCGGGATCTATCACAGCATGAATAGCGGGCAGCAGTGGGTGAAATATCAGGGCATTCCTTCGGTATTCCGGCGCACGCAGCTGATCCGCATGGACCCCACGAATGCAAACATTCTGTATGCGGGGACAACCAGCGGACTCTGGAAAACGGTGAATGACAAGGATTTCAAACGCGTGTCACCGGGCGACTGGATCATCAACGCGCTGATCATCGACCAGAAGAACCCGCAGAAAATCATTATTGGAACGGAGCGCGAAGGCGTCCAGATCAGCACGGACGGCGGGTCGACCTTCACTTCAGCGAACAATGGCTTCCAGCACCAGCATATTTCGGATGTGGCGCTGGATCGCGATCATCCGGAACGCGCCCTGGTGGTACTGACGTTTGACAACGATGCCTTCCTGGCGACCAAGGACGGCGGCAACTCCTGGGCAACACTGGGGCCTGGCCTGAAGCGCACGGAACTGCGTCATGTCTATGCTGCGCCGACGGGTTGGTGGGCGGCGTTGACCAACGGTGGATGGATGAAGTACGACGAAGCGGCGCACAAGTGGGTGCGTGCGGGGCTATACGTGCCGGATACGGCTTCTGCTCCCGCCGCAAAAACGACCAAGGGCAAGAATGGCGTGTCTCCTAAGGCAACGGCACCAAAGCAGGCGGTTCCCCAATTGACGGTCTTTCTGGTGAACGGTATGGCGTTCGGCAGCGAGACGTGGTACGCGGCGACGGCCGGCGGCGTGCTCGTCTCCAAGGACCATGGTGCAACGTGGAAGCCTGCCAGCAAAGATCCTCTGACGCGCCAGCCGGCACAATCGGTGGAAGTTGCGGCCGATGGCAATCAGGTCTGGGCAATCGTGGAACGGAATCTGCTATATACGAGCGACAAGGGCGAGACTTGGGATGCCAAGGAACTCGCGTTTGCCGCGGCGGGTAACCTGAGACTTCAGCGCGCGGATGATAACACGCTCTTCATCACTTCGAACATGGGCTTGTATGGCTCGCGCGATGCCGGGCGCACCTGGAACCGCTCGGATGTCCGCGAATTATCCTTCCAGTCGGTGGCGGGGACAGAGAAAGCGTTGGTGGTGTCGCTGCAGAAGCAGGGCCTGCTGGCCTCATTCGACGGCGGAAAATCCTGGCAGCACATGGACGATCCGCTCACACAGGGATTCTTCCCAGTGGTTCGTACGCGGCGGGATGGTTCGTTGGTGGCGGTTTCGTCCACCGAGGGCATGCTGAGCCTGGATCCGAATGCGCGGTCCGCGAGCGCCGACGACGGCCCGGGGATGCGCTAAGAAAACTGAGTTCCCTTCTGCTTCATTGGGCGTCCCGGCCAGGCCGGGGCGCCCTTTTTCTTTGTGCGAGGCTGTCGTGAGGCGAGGCTATTGGGGCAGGTGATTCCCGCCGATTTGATAGCCAATGCCGCGAATGGTGCGAATGAGCGGGCGATCGGAGCCGGTGTCAATTTTCTTGCGCAGGTAATTAATGTAGACATCGACGACGTTCGTAATGGAATCGGAGTGCATGCACCAGACTTCTTCGATGATGGAATTGCGGGAGACGGGGCGGCCGGAATGGCGGAGGAGATATTCCAAGAGCGCATATTCCTTGGGACTCAGCTCAATGGCACGTCCATTGCGGCTGACTTTGTGGGAGACGCGATTCACCTCGAGATCCTCGAAGCAGAGAGTGTCCGTAACCGGACGATTGCGGCGCCGAAGCACGGCATGCACGCGGGCGACAAGTTCCGCAACGGCGAACGGCTTAACGAGGAAGTCGTCGGCGCCGGCATCGAGGCCGCGAATGCGCTCTTCCACCGCAGTAGCCTGGGAAACAAGAATCACGGGCGTCTCCGGCCAGCGGCGGTGAAGGGTGTGAAGAAATTCCAGCCCCGGGATTCCAGGGAGATTCAGGTCCAGGATCACGAGATCAAGGGGAGTTTTCTCCGGTAAGTCGGAAATCTGGTTGCCGGCGGAAGCGACTTGCACGGTGAAGTGTTCCTGCTGAAAACGAGATTGAAGAAACTCCGCCAGAGACAAATCGGCCTCAGCGACAAGAAGACGCATGATGGTTCACACAAACTAACTTTCTGGAAGGGGATAGATCGAGTTTGGGCGCTGGGAGCAAAGCTGTCAAGGAAGGCTCTGCAGCCAGCGCTCGAAAGATTACGGGCCAGGAGGCGTGCCCCAATTTGAATCACCCCAGGCAGGGACAGTAGGAGTAGTTCATCGAGCCTCCCAGCCATTTGGTCAAAATAGTTGGAACGGCACTAGAAGAGCCCCGGCGTATCGAATGGCAGGCCTACATAGTTTTCGGCCAGTGCGGTGGAAGCAGCGCGCGAAGCGGTCACGTAATCAAGTTCCGCGAGGTGCAAGTGGTGCGAAAAGGCGTCCTCATTCTCAAACCGGTGCAGCATCGCCGTCATCCAGGCCGAGAATCGCTGCACTTTCCAGACGCGCTTGAGGCAACGCTCCGAGAAGTCCGCCAGGCCGTCACGCTTTCCATTCTTGCAGATGTCCACCAGCCCGCGCGCCATCACCCGCACGTCCGCGACCGCCAGGTTGAGCCCCTTGGCTCCCGTCGGCGGAACGATGTGCGCCGCATCGCCCAGTAGAAAAAGTTTTCCGTACTGCATCGGTTTTGCCACAAAGCCCCGCATCGGTGTGATGCTCTTCTGAAAAATCGGCCCGTCCTGCAGCCCAAAACCCTCGCGTGTGGCCATGCGCGTCCGCAGTTCTTCCCAAATCCGGTCATCCGGCCAGTTCTGGATGTCCTCTTCCGGAGCGCATTGCAGGTACAGCCGCGATACTTCAGGGGACCGCATGCTCATCAGCGCAAAGCCGCGCTCATGATAGGTATAAATCAATTCATTGGAGGCGGGCGGCACTCGCGCCAGAATCCCCAACCACGCAAAAGGGTATTGCCGCTCTTGAATCTGCAAGCGATCCGCGGGGATCGCTGGGCGGCAGATTCCGTGGAAACCATCGCATCCCGCGATGAAATCGCAAGCCACCACATGTTCGACCCCGTCTTGCCGGTATAAGATCCTCGGCTGCGCGTGCACGTCTGCAACCCGCATCGCTTCCGCCACAAAACAGATCGGCGCGCCATAGCCAAGCCGCGCGGCGATCAGGTCCTTGATCACTTCCTGTTGCGCATAAATGGTGATGGATTTCCCAGTGAGTTCCTTGAAATTGATGCGATGCCCCGCGCCGCCAAAACGCAGCTCAATCCCGTAGTGCTGCAGCCCCTCGCGATCCATCCGCGCGCCCACGCCGGATTCGCGCAATATCTCCACGGTTCCCTGCTCCAGCACGCCAGCGCGCACACGGTTTTCAATGTACTCGCGCGTGCGGCTCTCCAGGACAACCGATTCGATCCCCTGCAGATGCAGCAGATGCGCCAGCGTCAAACCCGCCGGGCCTGCGCCAATGATCCCGACTTGCGTGCGAATCGTGGCCATGAACGGAACAGCCTCTTGTCAAGCTACGAGAATTTCTCGATGACTTCCGGGGGAATGGCCTGGCTTACTGCCTTGGAGGGATCGCCTCCCGGCCGCACCGTCCACACGCGCTTTTCAAACCCTTCCACCGCCAGGGTCTGTCCGCGCAAGAGCCGGTGCTGCACGGAAAAGCTGCTCTTTCCCCACTGCATCACGCAGGATTCCACGCTGACAACATCTCCGAACGAGGAGGGCACGAAAAAATTCGCGCTCGCCTGGACCAGCGGAATCCCCGCGATCTGGAAGCGCTGGAACATTTCCGCCTTCGGGAAGCCCAGCGCGCGATGGAAGAGCGCATTGGTGCAAGCGTCGAAATATTCAAAATAGCGGGGGAAAAACACAATTCCGAAGGGGTCGCAGTCGCCCCATTCAATCTGGATATCCTTGCGATTTATGAGCATGGCGTGGTTCCACCGTCAACGGCTGATTTGGCTCCAGCCGAGTCTAACGCAGGCCCCCGAAAGAAGCACCGGATTTGGTCAAGCGGTGTGTGTTTACGGTAGACTGGGAACGCGGAAAGACCGCAAAAACCATGAGCTTCGCTTACATTTGTGACGCCATACGTACGCCCATCGGAAGATACGGCGGCGCGCTCGCCACCGTGCGAACCGATGACCTTGCCGCCATTCCCATCAAATCCCTGCTCGAACGAAATCCCCAGGCCGACTGGAGCGCACTAGATGACGTCGTCTATGGCTGCGCCAATCAAGCCGGGGAAGACAATCGCAACGTTGCACGCATGGCGCTGCTTCTCGCTGGTCTTCCCAAGGAAATCTCCGGCAGCACCGTGAATCGGCTTTGCGGCTCCAGCATGGACGCCGTCGCCGTTGCTTCGCGCGGCATCAAGAGCGGTGAAGTAGATCTTATCGTAGCGGGCGGCGTGGAAAGCATGTCCCGCGCCCCGTTTGTGATGGGCAAAGCCGATGGCGCCTTCTCTCGCAATATGAAAATCGAAGACACCACCATCGGCTGGCGCTTTGTGAATCCCGCCATGAAAGCCAGGTTTGGCACCGACTCTATGCCGGAAACCGCCGAAATTGTGGCCGAGGAATATCATGTTGCGCGTGCCGACCAGGATGCCTTTGCGTTTCGCAGCCAGCAGCGCACTAGCGCAGCGATGAAAGCTGGCCGCCTTGCGGAAGAGATCGTCGCCGTCCCCATACCGCAGAAGAAGGGTGACCCGGTGCTCGTCAGCGTGGACGAGCATCCCCGCCCGGACACGACCCTCGAGGCCCTGGCGAAACTGAAAGGCATTGTGAAGCCCGACGGCACCGTCACCGCCGGCAACGCCTCCGGCGTGAACGATGGCGCCTGCGCTCTCCTGTTGGCTTCCGAGGACGCAATCAAGCACCACGGCCTAACGCCCAAAGCCCGCGTGATCGCCGCGGCCGCCGCTGCCGTGGCCCCGCGCATCATGGGTATGGGGCCCGTTCCTGCAACGCGCAAGGTCCTGGCCAAGGCGGGTCTCAAGCTTTCACAGATGGACGTGATCGAATTGAACGAAGCCTTCGCCGCCCAAGCTCTCGCGGTCCTTCGCGAACTCGGCCTCTCCGACGATGCCGCGCACGTCAACCCCAATGGCGGAGCCATCGCCATAGGCCATCCACTCGGCGCCAGCGGTGGGCGCCTCGTGATCACTGCGCTCTATCAATTGCTGCGCACCAAGGGGCGTTATGCCCTCTGCACCATGTGCATCGGCGTTGGCCAGGGCATCGCCGTGATTCTGGAACGCGTCTGAAGAAACTGGAGAGTGATGCCGATGTTGCGATATCGCAGGCCCGCCCCCGGCACGCAGCCGGAGCTTTTGCATCCGCCCTACGTTTCCTCGATCAAGCGCGCGCCCGCGCAACCCTTGATCCAACTCCCTCACACGCTTTCTGAAACTACCGGCCCAACTTTTTCCAAAGAAGTCGTTCCGCCCAAGGGTTTCGATCTCACCCGCCAGCACAAAGGCGAGCCTCTCGGCGAGCGCATCGTCGTCAGCGGCCGCCTCATGGATGAGGATGGCCGCCCGGTCGCTCATTCACTGGTGGAAATTTGGCAAGCCAATGCCGCCGGACGTTATCTGCACAAGGTGGATCAGCATGATGCTCCGCTCGATCCCAATTTCACGGGCATGGGGCAAACCCTCACCGACGAGGAAGGCCGCTACCGATTCGTCACTATTCGCCCCGGCGCATATCCCTGGCGGAACCATTACAACGCCTGGCGCCCCCGGCACATTCACTTCTCCGTTTTCGGCCCCGCGTTCGCCACACGCCTGGTCACGCAAATGTACTTCCCCGGTGATCCCCTTCTCGAATTCGACCCGATTTACAACAGTGTGCCGGTGGAATCCGCGCGCAAGCGCCTCATCTCGATTTTCGACTGGGCGACGACCACTCCGGAGATTGCCCTCGGCTTCCGATTTGATATTGTGCTGCGTGGCCGCAACGCCACTCCCTTGGAGCAATGATATGGGCGGAGAAACCACACCTTCGCAAACCGCCGGCCCGTATTTCAGCATCGGCCTCGGCTGGCTGAATCGCAACGATCTCGCGCGCGGCGCAACAGGCGGCGAGCGTGTCACTATTCGCGGACGCATCCTCGATGGCGAAGGTCAACCCGTTCCCGACGCTTGCCTCGAAATTTGGCAAGCTGATGCTCACGGCAAATATGCCCAGCCGGAAAATCGTCAGGAAAATTCGCACGCTCACGGATTTTCCGGTTTCGGCCGCGTTCCCACGAACGAGCGCGGCGAATTCTCCTTCACCACCATCAAGCCCGGCAGCGTTCCTGGCCCCGATGGCGGTGCTCAGGCGCCGCACCTCGAAATCTCCCTGTTCATGCGTGGTTTGCTCCGCCGCTTGGTTACGCGGCTTTATTTCCCGAATGATCCAGCGAACCCGGCAGATCACGTCTTGAATCTCGTTCCCGCCGGCCGCCGCGCTACGCTGATCGCGCGGCCTCTCGCAGACGAGCCGCACACTCTTGAGTGGGATATTCGCTTGCAAGGCGAACACGAAACCGTATTCTTTGAGTGTTGACCTACGGAGACACTGCCGCCGATGCGCCTTCTCGATGCCTTATTTCGCTACGACGCGCTGGATAAACTGTTTTCCGACGAAGCCCGCCTTCAAGGCATGCTCGATTTTGAAGCCGCTCTTGCCCGCGCCGAAGCCAGTTGCGGAATTGTTCCGGAATCCCAAGCGCAAATCATTGCCGGCAAGTGCCGCGCGGAATATTTCGACCTCTCCGCCATCACCAAAGACGCCGCTCTCGCCGGCAATCTGGCCATCCCTCTCGTCAGGAAACTCACCGAACTAGTCGCGCACGAGGACAAGGACGCGGCACGCTTCGTTCATTGGGGCGCCACCAGCCAGGATGCCATCGATACGGGCTGTATTTTGCAGGTCCGCGGCGCGCTCGATCTCATCGATCGAGACCTGGCTCGTCTGATCGGCACTCTCATCACGCTTGCCGAAACACATCGTGCCACCCCAGTAGTCGCTCGCACATGGATGCAGCAAGCGCTGCCCACCACTTTCGGCTTCATCGTCGCGGGTTGGCTCGACGCTGTTTCTCGCCATCGCGAGAGGCTCGCCGAAATCAAGCCGCGCGTGCTGGCGCTGCAATTCGGCGGCGCCGTGGGCACCCTTGCAGCTCTCGGCGGCCGCGGTCCTGAGGTCGCCAAAGCCCTAGCCTACGAGCTGCACCTCGCTTTGCCATCCATTCCCTGGCACACCCATCGCGATCGCATCGCCGAAATCGCCACGACCTTGGGCCTATGCACCGGCACGCTAGGCAAGATTGCGCGTGACATATCCCTCCACGCGCAAACCGAAATCGCGGAGCTCTCCGAGCCCATTGCCGAAGGACGTGGCGGCTCTTCGACCATGCCTCAAAAGCGCAATCCCGTCACTTGCGCCGTGGTTCTCGCGGCGGCGACGCGGATTCCCGGGCTCGTCAACACGCTTCTCTCCACCATGCCTCAAGAAGAGCAGCGCGGACTCGGCGGCTGGCACGCCGAATGGGAAACGGTGCCTGACATCATCCGCCTCTCCGGCGGCGCGCTTCATCATCTGGCGGAGATGTTGCCGGGCCTTGAAGTCGACACCGGGCGCATGCGCCACAATCTGGAACTCACCAATGGCCTGATTTTCGCCGAGGCCGTCACCATGGCTCTCGGCGACCGTATGGGCAAAATGCCTGCACACCTTCTCGTCGAAGCCGCCTGCAAGAAAGCCCGCGAACAGAAACGCCACTTGAAAGATATCCTCCGCGAGGAATCGGGGCTGCGCGGGCATCTGACGCCAGCCGACCTCGAAAGCCTCTTCGATGTGCGAAACTATCTCGGCAGCGCCGAAGAATTCATCCGCCGCGTTGTTGCGGAAGCTCGTGAGTTCCCTGAAACGCGTTAACTAAGGAGCGCCACGCTCATGCCCTTTGGCAAACTTGCCGATGCTCAGCTCTATTACGAGTGGTCCGGCCCCGAGCACGCCGCGGTTCTTGTCCTCTCCAATTCTCTCGGCACTACCCACCGCATGTGGGATCCGCAGATGGCCGCATTCACCAGGCATTTCCGCTTGCTTCGCTACGACACGCGCGGCCACGGCCAATCCAGCGTCACTCCAGGTCCCTACAGCATCGAGAAATTAGGTTGGGACGTCGTGCGGTTCCTGGATTACCTGCAACTGGATCGCGTCCATTTCTGCGGGCTTTCCATGGGCGGCATGATTGGCATGTTTCTGGGCGCCAATGCCGCGAACCGGTTGCACAAAATCGTCCTCTGCAATACCGCGGCAAAAATCGGCACACCGGAAACCTGGAATGCGCGCATTGATGCCGTTCAGAAAGGCGGTATGCGCGCGGTGGCCGGGGCGGTCCTTGAGCGCTGGCTGACTCCTGCCTATCGCGCCTCTCACACAGCGGAAACCGCGGCGGTCTTGCGCATGCTTGAAGAAGTGAACCCCGATGGTTATACCGCATGCTGCGCTGCGGTCCGCGATATGGACCAGCGTGAGAATCTGCAAAATGTCAAAGTCCCCACACTGGTCCTCGCCGGGACCCATGACCCTGTGACCCTCCCAGCCGATGGCCAATTCCTGGCAAAACACATTCCCGGCGCCAACTACGTGGAAGTGAACGCCGCACATCTGTCCAACATCGAAGCGCAGGATGATTTCAACACTCGCGTCGTGAATTTTCTTGCACCGTAAGGGAGTTCGATATGGATGAGCGCGATCGTCACAAAGAGGGCCTGAAAGTCCGCCGCGCGGTGTTGGGTGAAACCTACGTCGAGCGCGCCCAGGCAGCCGAGAATGAATTCAATTCCGCCTTTCAGGATTTGATCACGCGCTATGCCTGGGGCGAGATCTGGACGCGCCCCGGCCTCCCGCGAAAGACGCGCAGCCTGATCACCATCGCCATGATGGTCGCTCTGAACCGCGGCGAAGAACTAAAGATGCACATCCGCGCTGCGCTGCAGAATGGCGTGACCCGCGAAGAGCTACGCGAGGTCCTGCTGCAGACCGCGATTTATTGTGGTGTGCCCGCCGCGAATGCCGCTTTCCACCTCGCCGAGCAAGTCCTCTCCGAAACTGAGGAATAACAGGGCGCCCGTGTTTAACTCAGCCTGATTTCCGAAGTTGAAGAGGGATTCCTCCCCTCCAGTGGAGTCCACAGCGTTGAAACATGGCAAGAGTGAATCGCAAAAGGAATGATTGTTCGAGTTTGGAACATCCTTGCTTCGTCAACCGGCGCACCTGCGCCACTTACACTGGAAGGCAGCATGCTACATCAACCCGATGAGGGGAGATGGCGACCTGCTCGCCGGCTTCCTGCTTGCGCACCCTCTGTATCGAGGAACTGAGGTAACGAGTGAATCCCGTCACCTACGATATCCTGACGCAACGTGTAAAGCAGATGGGCACTCTGCCGGCCATGCCCACTATCCTGGCCACGCTTTGCGAAGCCTTAAACGTCCGCGCCAGCAAGATCGATGTCAATCGCATCGCCCAAACCATCTCTTATGACAAATCGCTCACCGCGCAGTGCCTGCGCATCGCCAATTCTGCGTTGTTCCGGCAGCGTGGCGATGTTGCCACCGTCCGCGAAGCGGTCCTCGCCCTGGGCCTGTGGCGCATTCGCGATCTCGCTTTCTCCTGCAGTCTTCCCCTGATGTTCGCCAATCTGAGCAGCGGCGTGGGGAAGGAGGTGTTTTGGCGTCACGGCCTGGGCACCGCGCTGGTCTCGCAAAATCTCGCTCAGATGCTCGGCGCCGCCAACCACAAGCAATCGTACCTTTGCGGTTTGCTCCATGACATCGGCATCCTGGTCAACGCCATCCTCTTCCCCCAGGATTTCCATCACGTCCTCGAGGAAGCTGCCAGGAAAAAAGACTCCATTGATGAGGTGGAACAGCGCATCTTGGGATTCACTCACGCGGAAAGCGGCCGAATTCTGGCGGAGCTTTGGCGTCTCCCTGTCGAAGTCGCCGAGGTCATCGAATACCACGTTCACCCAGAGGAACAGAAATCCCCGAACGACGTCACGGTCATTGTTAGCATTGCAGATCAGGTTTGCAGGAAATGCGGCTTGGGTTACGGCTATGAAATTGCCGTTGACGATTCCATTCTGCTTAGCGATTGCTGGCAGAAACTCAGCAAGAAATTCCCGGCCGCGGAATCCTATTCACAACAGGATGCTTTGGTTCTGCTGGAAGATTTCGTGCAAAAAGCGCGCGCGCGCGCCGACCAGGTCATCTCTCCCGTCCTGGCCACCTGAACGGCTGCTCCAGCATGCGGTTCCCTGCGCCATGCCATGTGAAGCGTCTTCTACAGCCTGCCTCATGAATGCTTCGTGCTGCCAGCCTGCACACCTCAGGGGTTAAAACCCTGAAATTGCCGACCATCCCGGCACGGCTGAAGCCGCGCCCTCCCGGGAATCATTTACGTGATCTCTTCTAATCGTTAAATACGTTTGCCCGCAGGGTGTACGAGCTCAGCACTTTCATATAGTTCCCGCGCTCAAAAGCCGTGGGATCCGGCACGGAGCCGTGGCTCATGCTTCCGCACATCTGCTGAATGGAGCTGTACTTGTGCTCATCGAGCCAGCGGTTCGCTTCGGAGAGCACGTGCGCGGCATGCTGCACGCCGTTCCGCAACAGCGCGGACGTCATGAACACAGCCTTTGCTCCCGCCAGGACGCATTTCAGCAGGTCCCGCGAACTGTGCACTCCGCCGGTGATCGCCAGGTCTGCCCGAACATGTCCAAACAGAATGGCCGTCCAATGCAAGCGCAATAGCAATTCCTCCGGGCGGCTGAGGTTCAGAGACGGCGTCACTTCCAGTTGGTCGATGTCAAAATCAGGTTGATAGAAGCGGTTGAACAGGACGATCCCGTCCGCGCGTGATTCATCCAGCCGGACTCCCATATTCGCAGGCGCGCTGAAAAACGGCGAGAGCTTCACCGCCAGTGGAATGCGCAGAGTGCGCTTCAGTTGCCGCACCAGATCGATGTAGCCCTGCTCCACCTCAGCCCCGCTCAACGCCGGGTCCGTGACAATCGAATAGATGTTCAGCTCAATCGCATCGGCGCCCGCTTCTTCCATCAATCGCGCGTATTCTAGCCATCCTCCGCTCGATACCCCATTGAGGCTGGCGATCACCGGAATCTTCACGGCTTCCCTGGCATGGCGGATCAATTCCAGATAGCCATCCGGGCCGAGGTTGTAGGTCTGCAAATCCGGGAAGAAATTCGTGGATTCCGGGAAGCTCTCCGCCCCCCGCGCCAGATCGGAATCCACAGCGAGGCTCTCCAGCGCCAACTGCTCCTCAAACAACGACGGCAGGACCACGCCGGCAAGGCCGTAATCTTCCAGACGCTTGATGTTATCCACGGATTCCGATAACGGCGAAGCCGAAGCCAGCAACGGTGATTTCAGGTTGAGTCCCAGATACTTCGTGGAGAGATCGCTCATTCCTCTTCCCCTCCCTTCTTCACGGGTTCCGGCGTGGATTCAGGTTCTTGCGGCGAGATATGGGGCGTTTCCGAGCGTCCCGGCATGGCCGCCCGGTTCGCATACACGCGCCACTGACGTTCCACGTCGTCCTGGGCAAGCTTGAGCAATGCACGCGCCTCTTCCGGATCGCTCCGCACCAACATGGTGTACCGCGCCTCCTGGTACGCATATTGCTTTAGCGGAATACTGGGCGCCTTGGAATCCAACAGGAAAGGATTCTTGCCTTCCAAACGCAGCGCCGGGTTGTAGCGCATCAGCGGCCAGTAACCCGAGAGCACCGCCTTCTTTTGCTGTTCCAATCCCATCGACATGTCATAGCCGTGCGCAATACAGTGGCTGTACGCGATGATGAGCGAGGGTCCGTCGTGCGCTTCCGCTTCCAGGAGCGCTTTCACCGTGTGCGTGTCGTTCGCTCCCATCGCCACACGCGCCACGTAAACGTAACCGTAGCTGACCGCTTCCATCGCCAGGTCTTTCTTCCCGGTATGCTTTCCGCCCATCGCGAATTTCGCCACCGCGCCGCGAGGCGTTGCTTTGGACATCTGTCCACCGGTGTTGGAATACACTTCCGTGTCCAGGACCAACACATTGACGTTGCGCCCCGATCCCAACACGTGATCCAGTCCGCCAAATCCGATGTCGTAGGCCCAACCGTCTCCGCCCAGCAGCCACACGCTCTTGCGAACCAGACAATCGGCCACCGGCAGAAGCGCCTGCGCCTCCGGCGTATTCAGCGCCTGCAACTTTTTCTTCAGCTCCGCCACACGCTGGCGCTGTTCCTGAATTCCCAGTTCCTTCGATTGGTCAGCCTCGAGCAGGCCTTTGACGAGCACTTCGCCAAGCGAGCCGTTCAATTTCTTCAGCAACTCGCGCGCATACACGTTCTGCTGGTCCACCGCCAGACGCATCCCCAACCCGAACTCCGCGTTATCTTCAAACAGCGAGTTCGACCACGTAGGGCCGCGTCCCTGCTTATTCTGGGTGTACGGTGTGGTCGGCAGGTTTCCGCCATAAATCGAGGAGCAGCCCGTCGCATTCGCGATCAGCAGGCGGTCTCCAAAGAGCTGCGTCAGCAGCTTGATGTATGGCGTTTCTCCGCAGCCCGCGCAAGCGCCCGAAAACTCGAACAGCGGCTCGAGCAACTGCGAATCCTTCACCTGGGTGTGCGAGAGCTTGTTGCGGTTGAATTCCGGCAGCGACAGGAAAAACTCCCAGTTCGCGCTTTCCGGCTTCCGCAACGGAGCCTGGTCTTGCATGTTGATCGCTTTGTGTTTCACTTCGCTCTTGCTCTTCGCTGGGCAGACTTCCACGCACAGCTTGCATCCCGTGCAATCCTCCGGGGCCACCTGCAGCGTGTACTTGAGCGTCTCAAATTCCCGCCAGCGCGGCTTCGAGGACTTGAAGGTCTCCGGCGCATTCTTCAACAGCGAGGAGTCATACACCTTCGCGCGAATCACCGCGTGCGGGCATACCAGCACGCACTTGCCGCACTGAATGCACAAAGCCTCGTCCCAAACGGGAATTTCCTTGGCGATGTTGCGCTTCTCCCACATGGCCGTGCCCGTCGGAAACGTTCCGTCAATGGGCATCGCGCTGACGGGCAGCGAATCGCCATTCCCAGTTATGATTGTTCCCAAAACGTCGCGCACGAACTTCGGCGCTTGCAGCGAAACTGCCGGGAGCATGTCGAAGAGCGCCGTCACCTTGGCCGGCACCTTGACCTCGTGCATGTGCGCCAGCGCCGCGTCCACCGCCGCGTAGTTCATCTGCACCACGGCCTCGCCGCGCTTGCCATACGTATCCAAAATTGCTTTCTTGATCGCGGTAATCGCCTCTTCCCTCGGCAGCACGCCGCTGATCGCAAAAAAACACGTTTGCATGATGGTGTTGATCCGGCTGCCCATCCCGGCTGCCCGCGCCACGGAGTAGCCGTCGATCACGAAGAAGCGCAGCTTCTTCTTGATAATCGTTTCCTGCGCCTGCCGCGGGATGTGGTCCCAGATTGCGTCGGGTCCGAATGGGGTGTTCAACAGGAAGACCGCGCCGGGCTCTGCCGCCGCCAGCACGTCAATACGGTCCATGAACTGGAACTGGTGGCAGGCCACAAAATTTGCCTTGGTGATCAGATACGTTGACCGGATGGGATCCGGCCCAAATCGCAAGTGCGACACCGTCACCGCGCCCGCTTTCTTCGAGTCATACACAAAGTAGCCCTGCGCGTAATTGTTGGTGCCCTTCCCAATGATCTTGATGGAGTTCTTGTTTGCCCCCACCGTTCCGTCCGAACCCAATCCATAAAATAGCGCGCGCACCGTCCGCGGATCTTCCGTCGAAAAATCGGGATCGTATGCCAAGCTGGTGTGGGTCACATCATCCTGAATCCCCACGGTGAAGTGATTTTTCGGCGCGGCCTTTTTCAACTCGTCAAACACCGCCTTCACCATCGACGGTGTGAACTCCTTCGAGGACAATCCATACCGCCCGCCGATGATTCGCGGGATCCCCGCGCCAGGATTCGTCGCATATCTCTCCGCATACGCCGTAAGCACATCCTGGTAGAGCGGCTCGCCCAGGCTCCCCGGCTCTTTCGTGCGATCCAGCACCGCGATGGCCTTCGTGCTGGCAGGAATCGCGTTGAGGAACGCCGACGCCGCGAACGGCCGGTACAACCGCACTTTCAACAGCCCAACCTTTTCTCCCGACTTCTGCAGCGCGTCCACGGCCTCTTCTGCCGCCCCTGCGCCGGAGCCCATCAGCATCACCACGCGCTCCGCGTCGGCCGGCCCATAATAATCAAAGAGGTTGTATATCCGCCCCGTGCGCTTCCCAAAGCGATCCATCACATCCTGCACAATCGTCGGGCACGCCCGGTAAAACGGATTGCACGCTTCCCGCGCCTGGAAAAATACGTCGGGGTTCTGTGCGGTCCCGCGCAGCACAGGATGATCCGGGCACATGGCCCGCTCGCGATGCTGGCGCACGAACTTATCGTCAATCAGCGCCCGCAGATCGTCATCGCTCAGGGGCTCGATCATATTCACTTCGTGGGAAGTTCTGAATCCGTCGAAAAAGTGTACGAAGGGCACGCGCGCCTCCAGCGCGGCGGCCTGTGCGATACACGCAAAATCACTCGCCTCCTGCACGGAATTCGACGCCAGCAAGGCGAAACCCGTGGTACGGGTGGCCATCACGTCGCTGTGGTCCCCAAAAATGGACAGGGCGTGCGTCGCCACCGTCCTCGCCGCCACATGAATCACCGCCGCAGTCAACTCCCCTGCTATCTTGAACATATTGGGAATCATCAACAGCAAGCCCTGCGACGCTGTAAACGTAGTCCCTAATGCGCCGGCCTGCAGTGCGCCATGTAACGCACCCGCCGCGCCTCCTTCGCTTTGCATTTCAATCACATCCGGGATGGCACCCCAAATGTTGGGCTTCTTTTCAGAGTTCCACTGGTCGGACCACTCCCCCATCGGGGAGGACGGCGTAATCGGGTAGATCGCGATCACTTCATTGATTCGATAGGCAACAGCGGCGGCGGCCTCGTTGCCGTCGACGATAGACATTGTGCGGGTCATTAGGTTTCTCCGGGACAATCAAAAAGGTATCAAGAAAATGGTAGGCTGCGCGGCAATCGAAATCAATGGAAAGTACGATGAAATAAGGGCCAAGACGACTTGGGCAGTCTTACATGGCTTTTTGTGACGCACGTCACTGCATGCTGTCCAGTTTCTCAGACTGGTTCTTCCCCTTCTGTTTCACTTAGCGGCAGGATGTCCGTGTCTCGCGCCACCCAGACGTACATCGTCGGCAATAGGTAGATGCTGATGAATAAAGCAGCAAACAATCCACCTACGATCACAATCGCAAACGGCCGCTGCGAATCCGAGCCTATCCCGCGCGAAAGTGCTGCCGGTAATAGTCCCAGCATCGCCACCAGCATCGTCATCATAATCGGCCGCAACCTCAGGATCGCCCCTTCCACTGCCGCGTCTTCGATCGAGTAGCCTTGCGCGCGCAGGTGATTGATGTATTCGATCATGATCACGCCCACCTCGACGGAAACTCCAAACAGCGCCAGAAATCCCACCCCGCTCGACACGCTGAAGTGCGTGCCCGTAATCAACAGCGCCAGAATCCCGCCCAGCGGCGCCATGGACACGTTCGCCAGCGTCAGCGCTGACCACTTCGCCGACCTGAACATCGTAAATAGAATGATATAGATAACTAAAATCGTGATTGGCAGCACAATCAGCAAACGCCGCTGCGAGCGTTTCTGGCTCTCATACTCCCCCGCCCAGTCCATGTGATAGCCGGTGGGCAGCTTCACTTGCTTCTCGACCTTGGCCATGGCCTCTTCCACGGCGCCGCCCAAGTCTCGCCCGCGAACGCTGTATTTGATCGCGATGTAGCGCGAATTGGACTCGCGGTAAATCTCCGAAGCCCCATCCTCCACCTTTGCGTTGGTCAACTGCGCGAGGCTGACGCGCTCCCCGGATGGCGCCACGATGCGGATGTTTTCGATGGCTTCACGGGTTTCCCGGTAAGGAGCCTGGTACCTCACCACCAGGTCGTAACGTTTTTCTCCCTCCAGCACCTGGCTCACGGCTTTCCCCCCGATGGCGGTCTCCACCGCATCCTGGACGTCCGTCACATTGAGTCCGTACCGCGACGCCTTCTGCCGGTCGACGCTGAGGTCCAAATTCGGTTGCCCCAGCACACGGAATAGTCCCAAATCCTCAATTCCGGCAACGCCGCGCATTATGTCCACTACCTCATCGCCCTTTTGCTCCAGCACTTTCAGATCATCGCCATACATCTTCACGGCCAACTCTCCCTTGACCCCGCTGACCGCCTCTTCCATGTTGTCCGAGATGGGCTGCGAGAAATTCCACAGAACCCCGGGTATCTTGCTCAATTCCTTGTCCATGGCCGAAATAAGTGCGTCCTTGTCTTCCCGGAAAAGAGGCCGCCACTGGTCCTTCCTCTTCAGATCCACAAAGTATTCCGTGTTAAAGAAGCCGGTTGTGTCCGTTCCGTCGTCCGGACGCCCCACTTGGGAAACAACCTGCTTCACTTCGGGAAAGGCCGCCAGGATCAGCCGCGCCTGATTCATGATGCGCGTGCCTTCGGTGGGTCCCGTGCTTGGCGCCAGCGTGCCCCGGGCCCAGATCGCTCCTTCGTCCAGGTGCGGCAGAAACTCCGACCCCACGATCCCGCTGAACAACAGAATAAACGTCGCCGCTATGCACGCGCTGGCTGCCGACAACGTGAGCGCGCGATGCCGCAGCGCCCATCTCACGCTCGACCGGTACTTCTTCCTCAGGAGCTCCATCACCGGGTTGCGCCACTCCGTAACTCCGTGCCGAAAAGCTATCTCTGCAAACACGGGCGCAATCACAATCGAAAATACCAGCGCCCCCAGCAGCGCGAACGAAACTGTCCACGCCATCGGACGGAACAGCCGTCCTTCCACGCTCTGCAAGGTGAAAATCGGCATGTACGCCGTGATGATGATGGCCCGCGCAAAGAAGACCGGCCGCAGCACTTCATGCACGGCGCCCCGGATTCTCTCGAACTGCGTCTTCCCCGCATTCGCGGGCAGGTTGTAATGGCGCACGATGTTCTCAATCACCACCACCGAGCCATCCACCACCATCCCGAAATCCAGTGCACCCAGTGACAACAGGTTTGCGGGGATCTTATTCAGGTCCAGGCAGATCGACGCGAAAAGGAGTGAGAACGGAATGGTCAGCGCCACAATCAGCGCACCGCGCGCGTTTCCCAGGAAGAAAAACAGAATGATGGATACCAGCAGCACTCCTGCGGTCAGATTGTGCAGCACGGTGTGCGTCGTGAAGTGCACCAGGTCGCTGCGATCCAGGAACGGAACGATTTGCACTCCCGGCGGCAAGATCCGCTCGTTCAGCTCCTTTACCTTGGCGTGAATATCTTCTATCACCGCATCCGCGTTCGCACCTTTCCGCAGCAACACGATCCCTTCCACCACGTCTTCGTTATCGATGAGCTTCCCGTCATCCCGCCGTAGCGCCTTCCCGATTTGCCCCAGGCGTATGCGTGGCCCTTGCGTCACCGTTGCGATGTCCCTCACGTGCAACGCCACGCCGTTCTGGGCTTTCAGGACCGTACCCTCGATGTCCTGCAAATTCGCGATCAATCCGACCGCGCGCACATTGATCTGCTGCAATCCGGATTCGATGAAGCTTCCGCCTGCATTGACGTTGTTGTTGGCAAGCTGCTGTTCCACCTGCCCGATAGTCAGCCCGTACGCCACCAGCTTGCTCGGGTCCACGCGCACCTGATACTCCCGCGTCGTCCCTCCAAAGCTCACCACATCCACTACGTCTGGCACGGACTTGAACTGCTTCTCCAGCGTCCAGTCCTCCAGCGACTTCAATTCCATCAGGTCATACTTGGGGTTCGTGCTCTTCAGCGTGTACCAGTAGATCTGTCCCACGGGACTGTAATCAGTCCCCATTTGTGGTTGCAGTCCCGCCGGCAGGGTGACCATGGACAGTCTCTCCAGCACTTTCTGCCGGTTCCAATCATTGTCCGAGGAGTCGTCGAAAATGAGCATGAGGCTGGAGAGCCCGAAAAGTGACACGGAGCGCAGGTGGGCCAGATGCGGCAGACCGTTCATCTGGATTTCAATGGGGATAGTGACTTGCTGTTCCACTTCTTCCGCCGCTCGCCCCGGCCATTGCGTGATCACCTGCACATAGTTGTTCGCAACGTCCGGATAGGCCTCCACCGGCAGATTGTGAAAAGACACCGCACCCCACACTACCAGCAGCAACGTCAACGCCAACACCATGAAGCGATTCGTCAGCGCGAAGTCCACCAGCCGTGAGATCGGCGAGCTTTTTCCCGTATCCATGGGTATCCGCTCTATTGCTCCGCGGTGTTCTGCAACACCAGCGCGTTCGTCACTACTTGCTGGCCCGGCTCAATTCCCGTGCGAATCTCCTGCATTTTGTCGGAAAGGCTGGCGCCGGCTTTCACTTCCACGCGCCGGAATTTCTTATCGCCCGCCGGCACGTACACCCAGTCGCGGTCATGCAAATGCAGAATGGCATCGGCGGGCACTGCCGCCCGCTTCTCCTTCTTCTGCCCGCGGAAGGTAGCGCTCACAAACATCCCTACCCGCATCAGCAGTTCCGGGTTGACCACCTCCACCCTCACCTTCGCCGTGCGTATGGTCGGATCCAGAATCGGCCCGATGTTGCTGATCTTGCCCGTCAGCGTTTTGTCGGGATATGCATTCAACCGGATCTCCGCCGTCTCTCCTACATGCACGTTTGCCAGGTCGTTCTCGTACACGTCGCAAAGTATCCACACCTGCGATAAATCCGAAATCGTAAACGGATTCGCCGGTGCGGATAGTCCCTGCACACCCGCCGCGTTGGTCACTTGTTGGTCGGTAATCACTCCCGAAACGGGGGCGAGAATGTCCACGAGCCCGGAAGGGCGGTCGAGGGGGCTGCCGAGTACGCGAAGGTGCTCGGCGGTAGTTTCCACGTCAATCTGCGCTTTATTCTCCACATCTTCCGCCGTCTGATAATCGTTCAAGGAAATTGCGCCCTTGTCGTAGAGGAGTTTGGCGCGCTCCAGTTGAACTTTGGCTAGTTTTTCGTCGGCTACCGCCTTGCGGTAATCCGAGAATGCCGAAGCAATGTCCGCGCTTTGCACGCGCAACAAGAGCTGGCCCTTTTTCACCGTATCGCCGAGCCGCGCGTGAATCTCCACCACGCGGCCAGTGGCAATCGATATGACCGGCACCGTCCGGCTCACGTCGGGAGTCACCACGCCCGTTACAGTCAGCGTCGGCGCCGTCTGATATTCCACCGCCTTGAATAGGGGGAATTGTTCGGCATGCTCCACTTGCACAAGACTCGCATCCTGCTCTTTTTCCACTTTCGCCGGTGGCGGCGCACCGCCATCCGTATCTTTCTTGTCGCCGCATCCCGCCAGCATCATCAACATGCCGGCGGCGCATGTCAGCGGCACAGCAAACCTGCGCATCATTGGATGACCTCACGTCCCACGGCAAGATTCATCTGGCTCGCCGCTATCAGGTAGGTCCCGATCAGATTCAGGTAGTTCAATTCGGTGTCGCGGTACTCTTTTTGCGCGTCCAAAAAATCCAGCAAAGACACACCTCCGTGTTGGTAGGCAAAGGACACCGTATCCCGCACCCGCTCCGCTTGTGCCAGATACATTTCCTTGTACGGCCTCAACAACACGATGGCGCTGTTCACCGTTGCATACGCCGAGTCCACATCGCTGTACACCTGGGCGCGGGCGGCGTCGGCAACGCGCCGGTTGCGGTCGATGTCAATCTGTGTGCGCAGCTTCTCTCCCTGGTTGCGGTCGAAAATGCGCAGTGGCACGCTCACACTGAATCCAATGTACTGGTCGATGGGTGGATTTCTCCCCACGTCAAATCCAATCGTCGGATCTGTCGATCCATTGGCCATCGCCAGGCGATGATCCGTCTCCGCTTTGTCGATCCCGCGCAGCGCCGCCTTCAAGTCCGGCCGTGATTCCATCGCGAACCGCCGGTACTCCTCTGGCGACGCAACTTGCGCCGCAAACTCATACGGACCCGCCACATCGAATTGATCCACTGGCGTCTGATCGTTCAATAGTGCCAGCAATTGAATCTTTGCCGTGCGCAAATTTACATCGGCCGTCTGCAAATCCGCCAGGTACTGTATGCGCTGCAGCTCCAGCCGGTCGAGGTCCATTTGCGCGATACTTCCTGCCTTGTACCGTTCCCGGTTCACTTCCAGAACTTTGTCATAGTAGGCCAGATTCTCTTTCGCGAGCGCCAAAACCGCTTTCCCCTGCAGCGCCTGCACAAACGCCATGCGCATTGTGAACAGCAGCGTGCGTTCCAAATCCGCCTGCGCATCCTCTGCAATTTCTGTCGCCCCCTTCGCGCTCTCCAGCCGCAATTCCCTTTTATGTCTCCGCTCGTGCAGATAACTCGCTGCAGCCACCGTGAGCAGCGACCCAAACGTGCTGTGCGGCGGGCCTCCATCAAAAGGATTGATCTGATCGACGTTCAGCGCCAGATTCGGATTCGGCCGCAAAAAGGCTGTCGTCTCCTGCGCGCGAAACTCGTCCACACCCAGTTTACCGGCGCGCAACGTTGGATTATCACTTTCAAAACGCGCCTTCACCTCGTCCCATGTCAGCGCGTGTTGCGCCTTCGCGATAGCACAGCTTCCCGTCACCACTATGAGCATCAGGCAGACAGCCCGAATGAAACGCTGCATCGTTCTACCCTCACATCCTCAAATTGCATGAAATACTTCAACAACAGTATTCCAGTTTTTTCTGTGAATCTGCCAAACCTTTTGCCGAGGGTTCGTCTTTTATAGCGAAGGATTACCGGAACGATAGGGCTGAAATCATTCCGAGCCTGTTACAAATGTGTCAACAAAGTATTTAGGAATGTGAAACGGCGACGGGAGGCGAGCGTCCGGACCTCCCACGCCGTACGTCCGCTAAACCCGCATTGCAAATGGTGACCGGTGAGAATTTTAACTTACGCGCAGGCCCTGTTCCTGCGTCGCGCAGGGACTCGATTCCAAATGCGCCCCGGGTGAGTTGCAGCGCCGCACATTCTTCGGCCGGACCATGCACCGCAACCAAGTGCATTCGCTCATCATTTTCGACGCTTGGGAATGCCCCCGGCTTGGCCAGAGCGAATTTCCCGTGCCCGTCGTTGATCAGTACGGCGACAAAATGGGAGCCCATTGCCGTGGTCACGACCAGATCAATCACATCATCGCCATTGACGTCCCGCGCCACTAACTCCAGCCCGCCTTGCGGTCCGGTGATCCCGATCACCGATTCTTCACCGGCGCTCAGTTGCAACCGAATGGAGTAGAACGAGCCCAGCGCGGCTTCCCGCACAACTTCCACCGTTGCGACATCCGGCTTGCGATCGCCGTCAAAATCCGCAATGGCAAACCGGGGTGAGAATCGGCTGGCTTCGCCGGAAGTCACTTGCGCCGCTGCTAGCAGATATCCGCCAAGCGCCATTGCGAACAGACAGAGACAAAGCAGGCTCAGGCTCACCCGCGCCACTTTGGCAATCTTGTCGCTTGTGCAAAACTTTCGACTCATCAGCAACCTATTGTATCGCAAACTCTGCCGACCCTTACTTGGAGACTATTAATGGCGTGCCATCACTGTAAACTTTGCGCCGTATGATATATGTCACAATGGGATGTGAGGCAGAATATGGCGCTCCGTGCGCTTCACACCTTACTCTTTTCTTCCGGCGCACTTCGGCTTGGCCCGCTCATTTCACCACCGGGGCGGGTTTCCTGTGCGGCTTTTGCCTACTCGGGCAAGTCATTGAAAACAAGATTGATATCCGGCAGCTTGGAGCGAATGCCACAGCCGGACCACTGCGCTTCCTTTGCCTGGGCGACAATCTCGTTCCCGGTCTCCTTGGGGACACGCGGGATACGCCACGGGTGACCAGCCGGATGAAGGAGTAACCAAATCATGGCAAGCAATTCAGCATCCTCGGCATCCTCTCCCGCGCTGGGCTGGAGCCCGGGGCAGGTAGGTCTCCTCGCGGCTGTCTGCCTGGCTCTGGGATTGGTCGGGGGTTACTTTCTACCGGCTGGCAAGGCGACGAATTCCCCACGTCTCCCCGCCGTAGCCAGTGCACCAAACGCTCCTCATCCCATGCCAACGATGGAGCAAATGAAAGCCCTGGCCGACGCCAAAGCTGCTCCACTCCTTGAGAAGCTGAAGACCACTCCTAACGACGCTGGACTGCTCGCCCAGGTGGGCTCCATCTTTAGTTCCATGCATCAGTTCAAGGAAGCCGCCCGGTATTACGACAAATCGCTCAAGCTTGATCCCAAGAACGTTCCCATTCGTACCGAGCTTGCCTCGAGCCTCTACTACAGCGGCGACGTTGATGGCGCGCTTGCGCAACTTGAGCAGGCCCTCAAATACGATCCCAACGACACCAATTCCCTTTTCAACATCGGCGTGATCCGCTGGAAGGGGAAGAAAGATGCCGCGCGAGCCATCGCCGCCTGGCAACAGCTACTCAAGGTGCATCCCGACCTCGATCGCCGCGCCATCGTTGAAAAAATGATTGCCGAGGCCAGGACGGGTGGCGAGACAAAGAACTAGCTCTCATCAGCGTTCTTAGCCAAAGGAGCCGCACATCGTGCCCGAGATCAAAACAACAAATGTGAGCGTGAACTGGACTTCCATGCAGGCCTTTGCCGTCGCTGTGATCTGCTTATTGCTCGGCTTGGCCGGCGGCTGGTTTATCCGCAAGTCCTTCGTTGCCGCTCCCGCCGCAACCGCAGTGATACCTCCCGCGGCTCCGGCCGGCAATCCTCCTCTTGCCCCGCTCGGCTCTCTGGCCGCCATGCCCACTCCCGATCAATTGAAGAAGATGGCCGACATGCAGGCTGCTCCTCTTCTTGAGAGCCTGAAATCAGAGCCCAACAATTCCGACCTGCTCGCCCGCATCGGCAACATCTATTACGACGTCAAGCAGTATCCGGCGGCCATCGATTACTACGAACGTTCCTTGAAGCTCCAGCCTGCGAACGCTGCCGTTCGCACGGACATGGCCACGGCTTATTGGTATAGCGGGAATGCGGACACGGCCCTCGCCGAGCTCAACAAGGCTCTTACTTACGAGCCCAACAAAGCCAACACCCTGTTCAACCTCGGGATTGTCAAGTGGCAGAGCAAAAACGATGCGGCTGGCGCCATCGCTGTCTGGCAGAAATTGCTCGACACCAACCCGAACTACGAAGCTCGCGACAAAGTGCAGCAGATGATCGCTCAGGCAAAATCCGGCTCCCACGCTCCCATTTCCAAATAGCTTTGCAAGGTGGCAATGACAACTCACAAACTCCTGGCTGGCGCAATCCTTTCCCTTTGCTTATCCCCCTGCTCTGTTCATGCCCAGACTTCTCCCACAGTGCAGTTCATCTCTCTCGAAGAAGCTCAGCCCGTTCTCTCCGCAATGTCCGGCTCGCTTCCTGCCGAACTGAAAAGTCCTGCAACACAGGATCCGGCTCTGTGGTCCGCGTGGGTTTTAAAACAGGACCGTCAAATCCGCGAACGCCTTGAGCGCGGCGAGGAAGACACGCTCACCAATCTTCTGCGCTTCGGCGTCACCTTCACCAGGGAATACCGCATTGATGATGAATATCTGCCCAAATATGGGAGCAGTTCCCTCGTCAACGCTTTCGCCGAGAATCGCGCCAATGACCTGATCCGCGCGATGGCCTCCCCCAATGCCAACGAAGGCATTGCCCACATGCGCGCGTTTCTCGAAAAGAAGGGTTATTCCTTCAAGACGCCCGGGGATCGCGACAGAGTTAAGAAATACCTGCTCGACAATCTGGCCCGTTTGCGCGATGAATATCTCCGCTATCTTGCGCAGCCCAAAGACGATTCACGCTTCCAACTTTTCCAGGAGCGCGGCATTTCTCTCGACACCAATCTTTGGCCCGATTTCCTGATCGGCGAGCACCTCCGCCACATGGCGGAAAAAGGGCTGCTCAAACCCGGCAGCATTCATCGTGTTGCGGTGGTCGGCCCCGGCCTGGATTTCGCCAACAAGGAAAAGGGCAACGATTTTTATCCCCTGCAGACCATCCAGCCCTTTGCTGTGCTCGATTCCCTCTTCCGCCTGGGCCTTGCCGAT